>JAEEGG010005889.1_pt1 | contig 28922 bp, 28 predicted proteins | sample 9134161 | NCBI WGS metagenome assembly JAEEGG01 (sample SAMN16246543, study PRJNA631951) | gut metagenome | biome: gut microbiome; feature: rumen; material: CR-attached | host: Bos | place: Iran: Karaj | collected 2018-10 | reverse complement strand
CGGGCCTGGCAACAGTCAATACTGGATTCAACAATACATTGAGTGTCACCGGGAGTGTAGGCACCAAATTCAACTCCATCGCCTACCTCTTCCTCAATACCGACGAGCAGACCATGGACGTCACCATTGACGTACTCAACACCGCCGGCACTTCAATATCCCACAGAGAGCTCAGCGGCGTGCCCTTCAAGCGCAACCGCAGCACCAAAATCACCGGTGCCCTCTACAGCGCCCCCCTCAGCACCTCCTTTCTCATCGACACCGATTGGCTCCCCGAAACCGTCATCACCTTCTAAACCCCTTCCGGCTTCGTGTACGATCACTACTAGGACCTTGGACACGGCTGGGCCGGTGATATCCCAAAATAAGACCTGAAACTTCGGTTAATCCCGCGCGGATTAACCGAAAATATCAGTCCTCATCCATCAGCCCTCGGACATCACACATTGCAAGATACTGCCTTGAGGCAGGTATATAAAATCGTTATGTATGGGGCAGGCTCTCATTGGGGTCTCTCATAAAAATAAAGGTTCAATAAGTCCTAATGCCCCTGCCCTTTTTATGAATCTACAAAAAACAACTATATGGAAGTAATAAAAACAGCAATCGACGGAGTGCTCATCATAGAACCCCAAGTCTTTTGTGATGTCCGTGGCTATTTCTTTGAATGTTTTTCTCAAAGAGGCTTTGAGGAGAAAGTAGTACCCATTCTGGGGCATAGGGTTAACTTCGTTCAGGATAATGAAAGTATGAGCACTTATGGTGTTATGCGTGGTTTGCATTTTCAACGCCCACCATTCACCCAGAGTAAACTCGTTCGTTGTGTGAAAGGTGCTGTACTTGACGTTGCTGTGGATATAAGAAAAGGGTCATCTACCTATGGCCAGCATGTAGCCGTCGAACTGACAGAGGATAATCATCGCCAATTCTTTATTCCAAAGGGATTTGCTCACGGCTTTGCTGTGTTAAGTGAAACTGCAGTTTTCCAATATAAGTGTGATGAGTTTTACCATCCAGAAGCAGATGGGGGGTATTAGCATCCTTGATAACTCTTTAGGTATTGATTGGCGTATTCCAACAGAAAGGGCTATTCTTTCAGAAAAGGATACTAAGCATCCATTATTAAAAGAATTCGAAACTCCTTTTGTTTATTAACTAAGAATTTATAGATTTTTATATATGGCAAAGAAAGTGTATCTCGGCATGATTGCTGATATCATGCATCCTGGATTAATTAACATTATTAATGAAGGAGCCAAATATGGTGATGTAATTATTGGATTGTTTACGGATAAGGCGATAGCAACGCATAAACGTCTCCCATATTTGACATATGAACAGCGTGAGATGGTTGTTCGTTCTATTAATGGAGTTGCAGATGTGGTTCCGCAGGATGATTGGAGCTATGTTCCTAATCTTATTAAATACAAGCCAGATTATATCATCCATGGAGATGATTGGGTTTATGGTCCAGATAAATATATTCGCGATGAAGTATTTAAGACAATGGAGAAACTTGGAGGAGAGGTAATTGAGATTCCTTATACCAAGGGTATCTCCGCATCGGGTCTTAAAGAGGAAATCGATTCTTTGGGTGTTACACCTCAGCAACGCCTTTCTTCTCTTCGTAGATTGATTTCTGCTAAGCCGGTTGTTCGCATTCTTGAGTCGCATAATGGTCTTACAGGTCTTATTGCGGAGCATACTTCTGTTGAGGTTAACGGACAACACCGTGAGTTTGATGGAATGTGGGCTAGCTCATTGACTGACTCAACTTCAAAGGGTAAACCTGACATCGAGGCAGTTGATTTGACCACACGTCTGCATGATCTGAACGATACTTTAGAAGTTACAACAAAACCTGTTATCTATGATGGTGATACTGGCGGAAAGTTAGAGCACTTTGTGTTTACTGTTCGAACATTGGAGCGTCTCGGTATCTCTGCTGTGATTATTGAAGATAAGGTAGGTCTTAAGCAGAACTCTCTCTTTGGTACCGATGCTATCCAGACACAGGATACTATCGAAGGCTTCTGCAATAAGATTAAAGCAGGTAAGGATGCACAAATTACACGTGACTTTATGATTATCTCACGTTGTGAGTCTCTGATAGCAGGAAAACCTGTTGACGATGCTCTTGAGCGTTGCCATGCTTACGTGGCAGCAGGTGCTGATGGTGTGATGATTCACTCAAAGAATAAGAGTGGTGATGATATCAAGGAGTTCTGCCAGCGCTTCCGTGAGAAGGATGCTCATACACCTATTGTCGCTGTCCCTACTACTTATAACCAGTTTACTGAAGAAGAACTGGCAGAGTGGGGAATCAATGTTGTAATTTATGCTAATCATATGCTGCGTAGCGCATATCCTGCCATGGTAAAATGTGCAGAGCGTATTCTTGAAACGTCTCGCAGTTTAGAGGCTTCGGATGAATACTGTATGCCAATCAAGCAGATTCTTAACCTTATCCCAGGCACCAAAAAGAAGTAAATTATGATTAGACCACAATTCTTTTATGATACGTTGGCCAGCTATGGCATTGATTTTTATGCTGGCGTTCCCGATTCTTTGCTGAAAAACCTTTGTGCATATATTACTGACCACGCTGATGCTGCACATAACATTATTGCAGCCAATGAGGGTGGTGCAATGGGATTGGCTGCAGGTCATTATCTGGCTACTGGTCAGATTCCTGTCGTTTATATGCAAAACTCTGGTCAGGGAAATATTATTAATCCCTTAGCCTCACTGACAGATCCTGATGTTTATAACATCCCTGTACTTTTGGTGATTGGCTGGCGTGGTAAACCAGGTGTTCACGATGAACCTCAGCATGTGAAGCAAGGTAAGGTAACAACAGGTCTGCTCAATGTAATGGGTATTGACTACACTGTTCTTAGTAAGGAAGAGGACAAGGCAGAAACCCAGATTAAGAAGGCAGTTGCCTTTATGCAGGCTACCAAGCAATGCTATGCAATAGTTATCGAGAAAGACACTTTCGATGCCTATGCCCTTCAGAATGTTGAGAAGAACGACCTTACGATGTCGCGTGAAGAGGCTATTCAGACTGTTGCTGCAGCACTTGGTGAAAAAGATTCCATCGTATCGACAACAGGCATGATATCTCGTGAGCTCTTCGAGTATCGTACAGCGATGAACGAAGGTCATGAGCGCGATTTCCTGACTGTTGGTTCTATGGGCCATGCCTCTCAGATAGCCCTTGGTATTGCATTGGTCAAACAGGATAGAAAGGTGTGGTGCTTCGATGGTGATGGTGCCAGCATTATGCACATGGGCAGTATGGCTATAGTAGCCAACAAGGCTTCCAAGAACTATGTACATGTGGTGTTCAATAATGGTGTCCATGACTCAGTGGGTGGTCAGCCAACTGTTGGTTTAAAGATAAATCTACCTTCTATCGCAAAGGCGGTTGGTTATAAGCAAGTTTACTCAGTTGATAACAAAGCAGATTTGCAAAAGCAACTTTCTAATCTTGGTGAGGGGCCAGTATTCCTTGAAGTCAAGGTCAAGAAGGGAAATCGCAAGGATTTGGGCAGACCTACTACCACTCCTATTCAGAATAAAGAAGCCCTTATGGCTTTCTTGGAAAAGTAATTCGTATAATTTGTGTAATTCGTGGTTGAATAATATATTATGGAACCGATTAAAAGAAATGTGTTACTGAACCCAGGCCCAGCAACAACAACAGATACCGTCAAATATGCTCAGGTAGTACCTGATATTTGCCCTCGTGAGAAAGAATTTGCAGGTTTGATGAAAGGCCTGCGTAGTGATTTATGTAAGGTGGTTCATGCACCAGAGCCTGAATACACTTCAGTACTCTTCTGCGGTTCAGGCACCATCAATATTGATGTTTGCATCAATTCTCTTGTTCCTGAAGGTAAGAAGATTCTGGTAGTTAACAATGGCGCTTATAATACACGTGCCGTAGAGGTATGTCAGATGTACCATATTCCATATATTGATTTGAAGTCAAGTGTATATGAACAGCCTAATCTGGAAGATGTTGAAAAGGCACTGAATGAGAACCCTGATGTTGCCGTAGTTTATTGCTGTCACCACGAGACAGGTACAGGTGTATTGAACCCTATTCGTGAGATTGGAGCAATGGCACACAATCATGGTGCCATCTTTATTACTGATAGCACAGCTTCTCTGGGAATGATACCACTCGATGTGATGAAAGATAATGTGGACTTCTGCATGGCTTCTGCTCAGAAGGGTTTGATGGCAATGTCTGGTCTGAGCTTTATTATTGGTCGTAGAGATATCATTGAAGCTTCAAAGAATTATCCTACACGTTCATACTATTGCAATCTTTATATGCAGTATGAATGTTTTGAGAAGACTGGCGAGATGCACTTTACGCCTCCTGTGCAGACTATCTATGCAACAATACAGGCTTTGAAGGAGTACTTTGAGGTTGGTGAGGATGCTAAGTTCGCTCGTCATCGCAGAGTTTATGAGGCAATTAAGAAAGGTGTTGCTGCACTTGGGTTAAAGGAAGCAATTAAAGATGAGATTCAATCAGGTCTTGTTGTCTCTGTAAAGTATCCAGATGATGCGAACTGGAGTTTTGAAAAGGTACATGATTACTGTTATGAGCGTGGATACACTATTTATCCTGGTAAGATATCGACCACAAATACTTTCCGTCTTTGTGCTTTAGGAACTATTGATGTGAAGGATATTGAGGATTTCTTTGTGGTGTTCAAACAAGCTATGGTAGTAAACAACATTCATATACCTGCGAAATACAATTAATATGGTAACAACTGCAGTTATTATGGCGGCAGGCTTGGGGAGCCGTTTCGGCAAGATGACCGAAACAATGCCCAAAGGTTTTATAGAAGTAGGTGGTCAGGCTATGGTCATCCGCTCTATTGATACTTTGATTGCTTGTGGCATTAAACGTATTATTATTGGTATTGGTTATAAGAGGGAAGTCTACGAGGCATTAAAAATAAAATATCCTCAGATAGAATATGTGTTTAGTCCCCGTTATGCAGAGACTAATAGTATGTATACGCTTTGGAATTGTCGTGAAGCTATAGGTCAAGATGATTTCATTCTTTTAGAATCAGATATTATCTATAGCAGAAATGCTATCACAGAGCTTCAAGATAATGAGCATCCTGATGTAATGTTAATCACGCCTGTTACAAAGTTCCAAGACCAGTACTATGTAGAGTATAATGAGCAAGGCTCGCTGACAAGATGCTCTACCAATAAGGAGGATATTAATGCTAAAGGGGAACTGGTCGGAATCCACAAACTATCATCATCCTTTTATCATCAGCTATGTGCAGAGTATGAGAAGATTGCAGGTGAGAAGCCAAAGCTGGGATATGAGTATCAACTTCTGTGGATGTCACAGAATAAGAAGCCTGTGTATGTTTTAAATTCATCGGATGTTAAGTGGTACGAAATAGACGATGAAAAAGATTTGGAATACGCAGAAGAAAGAATAGTAGGAACTCTTTGATATCATCTCTTCGATTAGGATGGTATAAATTTAGGTTAGATTAAATGAATTTATTCAATACTCTGTTCTATTTTCCATCAGATTATGAACATATTTTGGTACTGTTCGTACTAACACTATTGTTTGTTGTCAGTTTGAAGAAAAGATCGGATAATATAGATAGATTATATCTTGATAAGAGTTATACTCAAGTACTTAGAGGTATTGCATGTGTTTTCATTTTGATGGGCCATTATGAATCGTCAGTGCATTTTGGGCTGGATTACTATCCCAAAGGTATAGGATGGTTTGTACGTGAAACAACCGCAAACATTGCATTGGCGTGGTTTATGTTTATATCTGGGTATGGCTTGACAGTTTCAAAAAGTAATATTCAGCACCATCTAAGTGCGTGCATTAAACGTTGTGGGAAAGTATTTCTTCCGATGTTTTATGTGTTATTGTTTTCTTTTGTTTTATATGCTGTTCTTCCTTCAAAGAACGGCATAGATTGTATTGGTGATACCGTAATACCAGAAGAGTTGTTTATGTTTACCGGAGAGAAAAGTTGGGATTTGTCCGTTCTTCTTAATTCTCCATTTGAATGGTATTGGTATATTTGGTGTATACTTATATTTTATTGTTTGTTTTATATATCTGATTATTTGTCACAGAAGTTTGGAGTGCATTCAACATATTTCCTACTTGCGTTCTTGACAATATACTATATACTTGCCTTTTTGATATTAGGGCCGAATTTAGCACATTATTATCGTCTTACCTGGGCTTTTTTGTTCGGGCATTTATTTGCTCGATGGAACGCGTTGCCAACTACATCAAAGTTGTTATGTTTGATGGTAGGTCTGGCTTCGTTTGCTCAAGAGGGTAAACTGATGATTTTAAGTTTCTTGTTATCTGTGGTGGGCATTTATGTCTGTTGTGTGGCTAATAAACATTATACAATTAACAAGAAAGGTAAGGCTCTTCTTACGTTAGGTAGTATATCATACTTTTTTTATCTGATACATCGTAGGGTTGCATGGGTGTTGTGCTGCTATGTATCTGTTTACGATTTGATTTTTTGGATATTGGTAACTACCATTATCTCGTATCTGTTCTATAAACTATATTCTCTTTATGGAATCCCCAAGTATCTCAAATAATAAGAGAATAGCTAAAAACACCATGTATATGTATTTCCGCATGTTTTTCATAATGTGCGTAAATCTGTATATATCTCGAATTGTTCTTAAAGAATTAGGATTTGTAGATTATGGCCTGTATAACGTTGTTGGCGGTATAATTGCAATGTTTGCCTTTATTAATGGAGCAATGACAAACACCACTTCACGTTTCATCACATTCCATCTGGGAAAGAATGATGAGAAGCGCTTGAAGGAGGTATTCGCAATGAGCGAGATTATACATATAATCATAGCATGTGTTATCGTTGTTTTGGGCGAAACACTTGGTCTGTACTATTTATATCATAAGCTGGTCGTACCCGAGAACCGCTTTTTTGCAGTTTTTTGTTTGTACCAGTTGTCAATTATCAGTTCCGCTGTAAATATTGTAACAGTTCCTTATAATGCAACCATCGTTGCACATGAAAAGATGTCGGCATTTGCCTATATCTCAATTATAGATGCTGTGCTGAAATTGGTATTTGTGGCACTAATATGTTACTATCCGTATGATAAGTTGATTTATTATGGCTTCTGTATGTTTTTTGTTCAAATGTTCGATCTTACTATCTATTGGACATATTGCAAAAAGCATTTTAAGGAGACTAATTTTAAGTGGTTTTGGGAAAAGCCGTTGTTTCGTGATATGTTTGGTTTTGCAGGATGGAGCTTGTTTGGTAATTTCTCATTCATATTCTTTACAGAGGGCTTGAATTTGTTATTGAATGCATTCTGTGGTCCAGCTGTAAATGCCGCACGAGGAATCGCAGTCCAAGTCGACAATGTCGTCAGAAACTTTGCGAACAATATACAGGTTGCAATTAATCCTCAGATTATAAAATCCTATGCACAGTCGGATATGGACAGAATGTTCATGTTGATTTTTGCAAGTTCGCGTTATTGCTTCTATCTTTTGTTGCTGTTGTCGTTACCTTTGATGATAGAAACTGACTATGTTTTGAGTCTGTGGTTGGTTAAGTATCCCGAACATACAGTCAATTTCCTAAGGATTACCTTGGTAATAGTTGTATTAGAAGCATTGGTGTCTCCTATGTTTACAGCAAATCTTGCTTCGGGAAAAGTGAAGATATATCAGATTACCCTGAGTATAATATCTTATAGTTTTATTCCTATTACCTATTTTGCAATAAAGCTAACTAATGTGCCCGAGATAGTGTTTGTTTGTACATTAGTAATGACAATCTTTGAGATATGTGCCCGTGTAGTTATTATTAATAGACAGATAAGTATGCCAGTTGGCTTATATGTTAAGAATGTGTTTCTTAATATAGGTATTATTTCTGTTTTGGTGCCATTAGCTCCAGTGTTGGTTCATATGTATCTGCCTATGGGATTTATAAGACTCATTTGCACAAGTGTAGTTTCTGTACTTTCTGTTCTGACGGTAGTTCTTGCTTTTGGATTGAAGGCAAATGAGAGGCTGTATGTGTATTCATATTTAAAGAATAAAATATTGAATGGAAAGTAAAAAGCAGTATATAAAGATGTTCCTTTCCAGTTTGTTCTGGGATCGTTTCTTTCTATTATATAGATTATATATAAGGTGGAGAATTCCGCAAATTAAGAAAAAGGAAAAGATACGTGTTCTGTTTGTTTTAGCAGAGTTAAGTGCTTGGAAAACGGAGATGTTGTATCTTGCGATGAAGGCAAATAAAAAATTTGATGCTATTATTGGTGTTACAACATCAATGGAGGTGCCAGGTTCAAAACAGCCTCTTATTGAGTATTTAAAAGGAAAGGGGTACGATTATTATGATTTGGACAAGTCGCATAATGAAATAAAAAAGCTTAAGGCAGACCTGATATTTTATTATAAGCCATATGATGCCTCATATCCCAAATGCATATCACACAGGCGTAATCTTCGTCCAATCCCCCTATTCATTAATTATTGTTTCTCGATAGATGGAGAATTTACAACTCAATATACCAGAATACGTGATTATTCGTGGTTTGAATTCGTTGAGAATGAATTAGTTTATGATTGGAGAAAGAAGATGTTGGGTTGGAAAGCGTCAAATGTCTTGGCAACAGGCACTCCGATGCAAGATATATTGTTGTCTGGTACAGGAGATGGGAAAGACCCTTGGAAAAGGGATGGAAATAAGAAAAGGATTATCTATGCCCCACACCATTCGATAAAGGGTACAAATCCTGGTGGAATAGAGTATGCTACTATATTGGAGTATGGCGAGTTTATATTGGAATTAGCAAAAAAATATAAGGATGCAGTTCAATTTGCATTTAAACCTCACCCTACATTGTATCCTAAGTTGATAAAGATTTGGGGTCAAGAGCGTACTGATAATTATTATCGTAGTTGGGCAGATATGGAAAATACTCAGTTGGAGTTAGGAGAGTATTCCTGTTTGTTTAAGTATTCAGATGCCCTAATACATGATAGTAGTTCTTTTATCGCAGAGTATTATTATACCCACAAGCCTGCTATGTTCCTTGAGGTTGAAGGAATGAAAACTGAGTATTTAACTCCGTTAGGATTTAGAGCTTATGAAAACCTGTATCATGGCCATAGCAAGGATGATATTGAAGGTTTTGTTAAAGATATAATTGCCGGTCGTGATGAAAAATATGATATTCGGGAGTCTTTCTTTAAAGAATACCTGGTGCCACCAAACCATAGGTCTGCTAGTGAGAATATTATTAACGCGATATTGGGGTGATGTTTCCTTATTAAGAAATGAAGATTCTTTGGTTTTCAAATACGTCATCTAATTATGGCGTAGATAATATATATAATGGTGGCGGTTGGATATCGTCTCTTGAAACAGAATTGTCTAATAAAGATGGTATATCGCTGGGGGTATGTTTTTGGCATAATAGTCCTCAGCCTAAGTTGACCAAGAATAATGTATGTTATTATCCGCTCTATAATAGATATGATTCCTTAGGAGGAAAGATAAGGAAGTTATTCATGCCTTCTAATAAGATAGCAGAACAACATATTGCACAGTATCTGCAGGTGATTGAGGATTTTCAGCCTGATTTGATAACTGTGTTTGGAACAGAACAGGATTTTGGTCTTATTACACCATATATTAATATTCCTGTAGTTATTTATATACAGGGAGTGCTATGTTCTTGTGTTAATGCATTTCTGCCTCCTGGCCAGTCGTTAATACCTTATGTCTTTGCTGATTTTAATCCCATTACGATAAAGAAAAGATATCGTGATTACCTGATAATCTGCCAAAATGCGGAGCGTGAACTTAGTATTTTTAGGGATAATAAGTATTTTATAGGACGAACAGGATGGGACAAGAGTGTTGTAAGAGCATTAAGCAAACACTCGCGGTATTATCATTGTGATGAGATATTACGCTCAGATTTTTATACATGTTCTAAGAGAACTATTCCTGAGCAACTTGTTATTACTTCAACGTTGTCATCACCATTGTATAAAGGTGTTGATATGGTTTTTAAAACAGCAAAGGTCCTTCATGAATTGTTTGAGATACCTTTCATATGGAATGTTTATGGCAATGTTGATGTGAGGGCTGCTGAAAAGCATATGGGATATAAGGTAGATGGTATTGCTTTCAAAGGGGTGGCTTCATCATCACAGTTGAAAGAAGCATTGCTAAATAGTACGGTATATGTTCATACATCATATATTGAGAATAGTCCTAACAGCCTGTGTGAAGCTCAAATTCTGGGATGTCCGGTTGTCGGACAGAATGTAGGTGGTATTTCAACGCTAGTTCAGAATGGCCATAATGGTTATTTGGTACCTGCAAATGATCCGATACTTATGGCAAGTTCTATATATGACTTGTATGTCGATAAAGAATTAAACAGTCTGATAGGCGAGAATGCCAGATCGGATGCGCAGAATAGACATAATAAAGAAAAGATTGTGGATAGTTTCTGTGATTTATATTCTGAGTTGACGGGGCAAGTAGATTAAGGCAAGTAACTGTATTTTTGAAATTTTATGAGTATTTCATTCCTTTGGACAGCCATAAAGAAGCGACAGGCTAGATTCTATATATGGTATTACCGTGTTTTATTCACTATGTTGGGCGTAAAATATGGTAAGAAGTGTAGTATATTAGGGAAAATATATATATCAGGTAAGGGAAAGATTGAAATTGGTGATAATTTTACTTTTGTTTCCTCTGGTTATGTAAATCCCCTGTGCCGTAATAATAAAGGAGCAATATATACTTCAACAGAATCATCGTTAATAAAAATAGGTGATAATGTAGGCATAAGTTCAAGTTGTATATGGGCTCAGAAGAATATTTTCATTGGGAATAATGTAAACATTGGTGCTGATTGTATTTTGATAGATAATGATGCGCATCCATTGGATTGTATGAAAAGACGACCAGATTTTCTAAGAGATGTAGGTTGGATAGAATATTTGAAGAATGTATCCGCTATATCTATCATTATAGAAAACGATGTTTGGATAGGCGCAAGATGTCAGATTCTAAAAGGAGTTCACATCGGTGCACGTTCAATTATAGCTGCAGGTAGTGTGGTTACAAAGGATGTTCCTTCAGATGTTGTTGCTGGAGGCATTCCATGTAAGGTTATTAGACCAATTTAACATGAAATTGTTTAGAGATGGAAAAAATGTTGGGGAATTGTGAAGTTACACCAAGGAAATTGATATTATGGGATTACTTTGTAGTATTGATATTCCTTTTTACATCTGGTGCAACATTTTGGGTGGGTCGTTTTTCTGCCGCACTAACATTTTTACTGTTTTTGTTTGTTGCATTATTCAATAGTATGCATGTTAAACACGATTTTCTAAAGATTTCCAATCCTTCTATTGTTTTTATATATTGTGTGGTTTTACTATGTTTACTGAATTATGCTTTTTTCATGCCTGAGTATCAGGATAATTCTATGGTAGGATATGTGGTATGCTTAACAGGTGCGTATATGGTAATATCACGTTATGATTTCTATTATTTTCGTAAGATTCTGACAGATATTGTCTATGTATTGACGATTATAGGAATTCCTGTGTACCTCTTATCAGAAATAGAAATATTGCCGACTCAGTCACTAATGACGCAATCGGGGACAGAATATACTATGTTTTATATTTATACGTTGGGTTGGCCAAATCTTTTTCATAGATTTACATGTATTTGGCATGAGGCTGGTGCATGTCAGATTATATTGAATACAGTTCTATGGCTACATTTTGATAATATTGTTGATTGGAAGTGGGAAAAGGGTTTGAGGAAAAAAATCGTTGTAATCTTTTTGGCTACTCTGCTAACTATGTCTACTGGTGCATATATGGTTGTTATGCTGTTGTTTATGGCAGTAGTAATGAATTTGAAAATTAAGAGTAATCATAGGTTTTTAATTTTTTTAGTTGTATTATTATTGAGTACAACAGTTACATATATATTGTTTAATAGTCCTGTAGTTCAAAATAAATTGTTTGATTCAGAGGGGGAACACATTTCAAAGGTACAGAGACTCTCTGATGTTATTGCTTTGTGGGATATGTCGTTGGAAAGGCCATTGTTGGGTTATGGAGTTGGTTCTGTGGAATTTTGGCAAAAGTCTGATGAGTATGGGAATACTGCTTGTAGCACGGGTTTACTCACTTATTCTGCCTCTTTGGGTTTTACATGGTTATTAGTGTTCGTATGTTTTTTGTGGAAAGGGATAAGTCGACTGAATTTAGGAAAAGCATCGATTTTCCTCATAATTGCAGTGTTGTTGATGCAGTTTAATGAGAAATTTATAGAATATCCTATCACGAATATATTTTTATTTCAATTTGCCTCGTATTTGAAGAGTAATTCAGATGAAGAATTGTCAGAAAATCAGTGTTGTAATAGTGACGTTTAATTGCGGATCTGTTGTTAGAAATGTATTGGACTCGTATGTCCATCAATCTTATTCAAATAAAGAATTGATTATTATTGACGGAGGAAGTAATGAGGAAACGATAAAAGTCATAAAGGAATACAAAGATTATGTTTCTTTTTTTGTAAGCGAACCAGACCGAGGTGTCTATGATGCAATCAATAAGGGCTTGACTCATGCAAGTGGAGATTTCTTGATTGTTATGGGTTCTGATGATCATTTTATATCTAGTTCTGTTCTTTCTGATGTATCCAATTATATGTCAGATAAGGAATGCGTGTATTACGGTGATGTATACCGTAATGCTCGTAATGATTTATATAAAGGTAAGTTTAATAAATGGCTTCTTGCCTGTGAGAATATTTGTCATCAAGCTATATTCTATCCCAAGTCCGTATATAGTAAGAATAAATACGATCTTGCTTTCCCTGTGTTTGCAGATTATATATATAATTTGAGATTGTGGAATGAGGTTGAGTTTAGATATATCCCACTGTGTGTCTCATATTATAACTGCTCTGGTCTGAGCGGTGGCGGAACAAGTGATTCAGAGAAATATACGTCTGCTTTTTTCGATGAAGTCCGTAAACATCTGGGATATTCTTGTTTTTTGTTGAGGCATCTGTATAAACTGAAAAAAAGATGGTAAGTGTTTGTATGGCCACCTATAATGGTGAACAATATATAAAACTACAGCTTGAGAGTATTCTTTCTCAACTGGGTCCTTCTGATGAAGTCGTTATTTCTGATGATGGAAGTAATGATAATACTCGAGATGTTGTTTTGGCACTTGGTGATAATAGAATAAGACTGTTGGTTAATTCCGGTAGCCATGGTTTTGTGTCCAACTTCGAAAATGCATTGCGTAATGCCAGGGGGGAAATAATTTTCTTGTCTGATCAAGATGATATATGGCTTGAAGGGAAGGTTAGAACAGTGACAAATGCTCTTAAAAACTATGATTTAGTTGTTCACGATGCATTGTTGATAGATGGTGATGGTTATTTCCTCGGTAAGACATATTATTCTACGCTTCATCACAAAGCCAGTTTTTTTGCCAATTTATGGAAAACAAGATGGCTTGGCTGTTGTATGGCATTCAGACGCCAAGTTGTTGATTATTGTTTGCCTATACCTCCAAAGATTGTCGGGCATGATTATTGGATTGGCATGCTAGGAATGCTTAAGTTTCGATATTGTTTTATGGACGAAATTCTTGTTAGTTATAGACGTCATGGCAACAATACTTCCCCATCAGGAGAAAAATCGACCAATAGCATGTTTTATAAACTCGTGACGAAGCGAATGACTATTTTAGTAGCCTTATTAAAGAAAACAATACTCCATTAATATGAATTTTCTTAAATTAACAATATATTTTCAGGTCATATTCTATTCTCTAAGTTGTGCGGGGACACCCGTGGAAGTGGAACCATTGTTTCCTAGCTTAAAGAAGTTGCAAAGTCCTTATGGAGTATGTGCACATTTTACGCAAACATTTTGGGATCAACCTATCATGACTCGATTATAAAGGTATTGAAATATGCTAATATTTCTAATGTGAGGTTTGATCTTTGGATTCCATATCTTGAGCCATTGAAGGATAATAATCAGCTTTCAATTATAGATGGGGCTGTGCGCAAAAATTTGAAAGCGAATCTAGTACAACAATTAGGAATTTTATTTGTTGGGTGGAAAGGACAGAGGGCATGGGATAAAGAAATAGAATACGTCGCATTTCTTGATACGCTTATAGAGCGTTATAAAAATGATATACCATATTGGGAAGTTTTGAATGAAGTTAATGAAACACGTTATTCTGATAGTATATCTATTGATTCCACGATTTCAAGATATTTGCCGTTACTTCAGTTGACATATATTAGACTTAAAAAAGCAAATCCAAGCATAAAGGTAACTTCTACCGAGTTTAATGATGTGTATGATGGTTTTATTGATGTTATGAGTCGTAGTGATTGCGTGAAATATTTTGATATATTGAATTTTCATATTTATGATAAACCTGAAAAATTGCAAAAGAGATTCACTAAGTTGAGGGGTTTGATGGATAAATATCAATGGGAAAAACCTGTTTGGATTTCAGAATGCGGAATGTATACCCATGAGGAGAAAACTTTTCCTAATAATCTGATTTCAAATAGAGAAATTTAGGAAGAAGAACAAGCTTATAGAATCCCTCGTATGTATTTGATTTCATTTGCATATGGGGTTGAAAAAGTTTTTACTTTTAGTGTAAGATCGCGAGAGAATAATAAATACGAAAAGGAGAATCATTTTGGGATTTTGCATGCTGATGTTACACCGAAACCAGCATATAATGCTTATCGAACACTCATAAATATGTGTCCAGATAAATCTACACGTCCCCAATTATTGTGTGATGATGATTTATATATAGCCTCATGGAATCGTCCAGATAGGAAAAGAGTTTATGCCGTTTGGAGTCCAGACGGGAAAAAAACAGCCAGAATTCAGATTAGAGGAAAGTTCAAATGTTATAACATATTTGGAGAAAAAGAATTTCTTAATAACAAATATATAGAGTTATCGCCTTCAATTAAATATTTTGTTGGTGGAAGGAATCTTAAGTTGCAATTAAATTGAAAAACATTACGTATTGTACAAGATTTCTATTAACAGCATTAATTCAGAATTGAAGAATAGATTGATAGGAAGTTCTGTAGATTGATATGAAGAAACTATTATTTATAGGTGGAGCGGGATTTATCGGCTCCAATATTATCAGACGGTTGCAGCATGGAGATTATGAGATTCATGTCTGTGAACCGGTTGGTGCCAATATGCAAAGGCTGAAGGGACTTGAGGTTCAAATTCATCATGCAATGATATCGGATATTGAGGATGTCAGCAAGATCATCCAAAACAACGGTATTGATGTGGTGGTGCATCTGGTGTCGACTTTGATACCAGGCAGTACTTACGAGGACTATAAAGACGAATATAAGAACGTGATATTTCCCAGTATTGAGCTGATGGAGCTATGCGCACAAAAGAAAGTCAGGTTTGTGTATTTCTCGTCAGGAGGTACGGTGTATGGCAACAGGAATGATGTGTTGCCATTTACGGAGACTGACGAGATGAATCCTATTTCCTATTACGGATGGTCGAAACAGATGATGGAAAATAGCATACAGTTTATGCATAGGACTGTAGGCCTGGATTATCTGGTGGTGAGACCGTCGAATCCTTTTGGTCATGGACAGAACCTTTATGGCAAGCAGGGACTTGTGGCTGTGGCTATCGGTAAGCTGTTGAAGGATGAGGAGATTGAAGTGTGGGGCGACGGTTCTGCTGTGAGAGACTACATCTATGTGGACGACTTGGCCAGTATTTTTGTGAAGCTGATAGAAGCCGATGTGCATAACACAACCCTGAATATCGGTAGTGGACGAGGTTACTCTGTGAATGACGTGCTGGCATTCCTAAAGATAGTCAGTGGTAGGGAACTGAAGATTGTTTATCAGAATCCGCGACCAGTGGATGTGTCAAACATGGTGCTGGATACGACCAGATTGAAAAACGCTATCAGTTACGAGATTACACCGTTTATGGATGGCGTTCGGAAGTTTTATGAAGAAGTAAAGGGTAACTGTTCGGTGAACCCCGTCATTACCCATTAAAATAATGTTTGTACCTTTGCCGCTGATTTTTAACTCTATAAAATTAGCGACAATGAACAACAAGAGAAAAGACAAAGATCCTCTGTTTGCGGAGGTGAAGCTGACAGGAGAGGAATTTAACCAGTATCCCAACAACTACGCTCAGCGTGCAAGATTCCTGAAGCTTGTGTATCCGAACAATGTTACCCTGATTCTCCCTGACGACATCAGCGCTAGCCAGTTAGAACAGTACATCCGCATAAAAGTTTAAGCCATGGCCAAGATATGTCAGCTACATGCAGACTTGCGTTACTACCTATGCATGAGGCCAGTGGACATGCGCAAGCAGTTCTGCGGACTTCAGGGAATTATCAGCGAGGAGTATAATCGCTGTCTGGCCCAGGATGAGGCCTTTATTTTCATCGGGAAGACCAGGACGACAGCAAAGATCCTGCATCGTGAATGTAATGGCCTTACCCTGTACGTAAGGAAACTGAGTGAAGGCAGGTTCCAGATACCGAAAATGAATGAGGACAAGCGTACATGTAACCTTGACTACAAGAACTTTGTATGTCTGATTTTAGGTGAGAAATGTGAAGGCGAATAACCTCTGTCTGTGCGGTTTTTGGTATTAAGATAGTTTAACTTAACTTACTGAAAATCAACATAAAATCGTTGGTAAAAAGTTTGCATAATTCAAGAAAAATTCGTAACTTTGTAAGGTAAAAGATAAGCAAAAGTTGATATCAGAAGTGTCAAAAAACAGTCCGGATCAGGCATTGGAAGAGAGGCTTTCCAATATGCATGAGCAGATGGCAGGAGTGACATCCCGCCTGGACAGGACTGAGCGTGAACTCGACTTGGAACGGGCTACACGTGAGGATATCATCAGGGCGGAAGTGGAACGCAGAATGCGTGAGGCAGAACAGCGTATCCGTGAGAAGGTCGAGTCTGAATATGCCGGGAGGCTCGATGAGTTGGATGTCCGGAAGGCAGAGCTTGACAGGCGTAAGGAGAATATGGAACATGCATTCGAACTGATGGGGCAGAGACTCATCGCTGAGACTGAGCAGAAGATCAGAAAGGCGAAGGATGAGGCCGAGAGCCATTTCCTTGGGAAGATGGCTGCACAGACGGAAGGCTTCCTCAAGCTGTTCTCCGAAATGACCAGTCGTAAGAATGCGGATATCCAGGATTATCTTGCTAAATTCAAGGCTGCTTCTGAAGAAGCTCAGGCTGCTATCAGCAATGAGATAAAGACAAAACTTGAGAGGATTTTCAAGAGCGAACAATCAAAGAACCGTCAGATAGCCGAGCTTGTCAGAATGATATTCACTCGGAAGAGTGAGCGATTCGTGGTCTCGGAAGACGACCGCACCAGTATTCACGAGCGGATACTGGCATCTCTTAAGCTGACGGAAGAACAGAAGACGAAGTATAAGCAGGCTCTTGAGACAGTCAAGAAATACCGCCTACTGAAAGAGGCGGATCGTCTGGCTCGCAAGGAGCAGCACAAGGACGGTCATGGCCGTAATAAGATTCCTGAGGATATGATTCGTCTGCCGGAGATACTTGTTTATCCAAAGGAATGTATTGGCCACATGAACGAGTATCGCGAGGCCTTCCCTGGAGAAACTACGGAATTTATCGTGCCTGTCTCAGCAAAGTACATGGTACAAGGCTATCGCTGTCCCGTCATGGTGCGCAAGGATGACATTTACCAGAAATTCCATATAGCCCCAGTACATGAGGAACTCATCTGGAAGAGTTATGCATCCAATAGGCTGTTGTCACAGATAGAGGTGCGCAAGTATATGGATCACATGCCCTTCAACCGCCAGATCAGCCAGATGAAAAGAGATGGTCTGGTATTGGCTCCGGCAACAGTCAACGACTGGCATGTGGCTGTATGCGACACGCTTGTTCCGTTGTACAGACTACAAGAGTATTATGTGATGCTTGGCCTTCACATGGCAGCAGACGGAAGTCCGATGCCGGTGGTAGACAATGAGAAACATAAGACCGTCAAGCAGTACATCATTGAATACCGCAATATAGACACGGGCATACCGATATTCCTGACCACTGTCGGAAAAGGCTGTGGCCGTGGGAAGGAGGTGATTCAGGCTCAACTGGCAAATTGGAGCGGGCTTGCCCTGATATGTGATGCATATCCCGGATATGACTGGTTAAAGAAGATAGGACGTGTACTATGCAGGTGCTCGGCCCATGCAAGGCGTGACCATGAACGTGCCTTGAAAGAAAATCCAAAGGCTGCCATGCCAGGCATGCTTCTGTTTCAGGAAATCTATGGAGTAGAGGAAATCATCAGGCACGAGAATGCAACGGGTAGCAGAATAACGGAGCTGCGTAATGAACTTGCGCATCCTCTGTGGGAGACTTTCCATCTATGGTGCCTGAATGAAATTCTGAATCATGACCAGAACTCCCAGATGTACAAGGCTCTGAACTATGTAATCCGTCATTATGAAGAACTGACGGCATATCTTGACATTCCTGAGATGCCTCTGGATAATAATGCGACCGAACGTGAAATCCGGACAATGGTGATGGGAAAGAAGGCTTATCTCTTCTGTCAGAAGGATGAAGCCTGTGAGCGTGCAGCAATGATGTATTCCTTCTTTGGAGCATGCAAGGTGAAGGGTAAGAACCCGGAGCGATGGCTTACTTATGTGCTTGATCACATAGGTACCACTAAAGAGGAGGATTTATACAAACTGCTTCCTGAGTTTTGGGAAGACATAAACTGAATCAACATTAATTTATAAATAAGGGTGAAGACCTTGCTGATACTAACGCATCGGCAAGGCTAAAGGTCATAGACTCAGTGGAAATCAGTGTGCAAAGGGGCGCGCTGCAAAGATACAAAGAATTTTTGAGTCAGCAATGACGGACTTCACCGAACAGTTACAGTAAAGGATATACAATGATAAGAATAGCAATCATGGCTGGCGTACTTCATTCAGGTGGAAAACGTAATCTGATTATGGAGTTCTACCGGCATATAGACAGAACAAAGGTGCAGTATGATTTTATTTGTGATTCCGACTCGAACGGAATACCCACAGAGGAAATCGAATCTCTTGGTGGAAGAGTTTATGTGGTACCTCCATATAAACAAATCGTACCCCATTTGCGAGAGACATACAAGATACTGAAGCAGAATAAGTATTCTGTGATGCATGCTTTCGACAATACGCTGAACCTCTTCCCAATGTTCCTTGGTTGGCTGGCGGGAGTGAAGGTCAGGATAAGTGAGAGCATATCCAAGGGTGACAAAAGTGAGAAGAAAACTCTCATCAAATTGGCATTGCGACCATTTTCCCACTGGTTTGCTACTGACTACATGGCCAACTCGATAGACTGCGGAAAATGGCAGTTTGGCGAAAAGACTTATGAGAAAGGTAAAATCAACATCTTCAAAACAGTTATTAACGCAGAAGAAAATGCCTTCGCCCCAGAACTGCGGAGCGCTACAAGGTCAAAGTTTGGTTGGGACGATAAAGTGGTATATGGCTTTATAGGACGTTATGTTGACCAGAAGAATCCGTTGTTCCTCATTGACATTTTCAACGAAATAGCCAAGAGACAAGATAATGCAGTCCTGGTGATGATTGGCTTTGGCGAATTGGAGGGGCAGATGATGGCAAGGATACAGGATTATGGTCTTCAGGATAGGGTAGAGAACTTAGGCCGCAGAGACGACATCAAGCAGTTTTATAATGCTTTTGATGCATTTTTGTTGCCCAGCCTGTATGAGGGTATGCCAGTTGTTGGTGTAGAGGCTCAGTGTTGTGGGTTACCCATCTTCTTCTCTAAAAACATAACAGAAGAAACTACTGCTTGTGACATGGCTCATTATATCGGTCTTGATGAAAGTGCCTCAAAATGGGCTGAAAAAATAGTTCCGATAGTAAAGAGGGAAAAAGAAGTCCGCAGGAGCCGTGTAGACGAAGTGAAACACGCTGGCTTTGATTCGGAATCTGAAGCTCATAGATTGCAGCAGTTTTATTACAATAGGTTGTCTGAATAACACCAGGCTGCTTTCAGGCTGCTTCTAGGCTGCTTCTAGGTTGCTTCTAGCCATACTCTAGGTATACTCTAGCTAGCTTCTAGGCATACTCAAACAGTATGGGTAGAGTATGGGTAGAGTAAGAGTGAACGGTGAATGGATGGTCTTTCTATTCATAGAGCTACTGAATTCACAGGGTTTGCACGCAGGAAACTCCTTGAATTCTGCGTAAATTCGACTCGAATTTAGGCTGAATATACGTTTTGAATCGTTTTTATTATGATTTTGAGGACGATAGGACGAGAGAATTACGTATGGGGTCAGACACTTCACCTACGGCAAGAACAGATTGGTGAGCTGGTTGACGATTGGAAGATAGAAGAATAATAGTGATATGAATTTCATAGAGTTATTACAGTTTTCTATGGGCATTTTGGAAAAAGTGCCAGACACTACAGATACCAATTGGGAGGCAATGTTTGCAACGGCGAAGAAACAGTCGTTAGCGGGCATTATGTATTGTGGTATAGAGAAACTACCAAAGGAGCAACGGCCTGAAAAGAATATCCTGCTGAAATGGTATATGCTTGCGGAAACGATCAAGCAATGCAACCAAACACTGAATAAACTGGCCGTCAGGACAGTGGAGCAGTATGCGGCAGATGGATTCCAGGTGTGCCTGCTGAAAGGACAGGGAAATACACTGATGTATCCAGATTCGATGATGCGCACCCCTGGGGATATTGACTTGTGGGTGAAACCTTTGGGCGAGAAATACGATATTAAGGCTACACGTAAGGCTGTCAATGACTACGTGAAGGCGCACTATAAGAATCCGGACTTTAGATACTACCATGCAGAATATGCTGTTGACGAAACATCGGTGGAGGCCCATTACATGCCCAGTATCATGAACAACCCCATATATAACAAGAGGCTCCAGCGATGGTTCTCAAACAGAATGGATGAGCAGTGCCAGCATGTTGTAGCTTTGCCTGGCGGCGTGGGGCAGATACCTGTGCCTACATTCGAGTTTAACGTGGTGTTTCAGTTGAGCCACATGATGCACCACTATTTTGACGAGGGCATTGGCCTGCGCCAGACGATGGACTACTACTATCTTCTGCGCACAGTTCAAGGTTCATGGTTCATGGTTCAGGATACCATGAGAGACATGGAAAAGACACTTCGCTATTTGAATCTTTACAAGTTTGCTGGAGCTGTGATGTATGTCATGCAGCGTGTGTTCAACTTGGAAGAAACGTACATGATAGCACCTGTGGACGAGAAAAGAGGTAGATCGTTGTTGGGAGAAATAAACAAAGGGGGCAATTTCGGACATTACTCAGGACTGACGAAGCATAGTACAGGATCAAAATATATGCTGAAGAACTGGCGCAGCCTGCATGCTGTCAAGGAATATCCTGCCGAAGCTTTGTCGGAGCCATTGTTCCGAACATGGCATTTTTTCTGGAGATTTATGAATAAGTAGTATGAAAAATAATACACAGACAAACATATTTATCATGTTGTTGATAGTAGTCGTTGACTTTTTGTTGGTCAACGGACTACTTCAGTTGATGACAGCATATCATCCGTGGTTTGCGCGATGGACTCCAATGAGAGTGCATATCTTGATACTGCTAAGTAATGTAGGACTGGTTATTGCTGAGATCCTCAATCCACCTATTATCCAGCGACGTGCATTATCGGCAGGAGACATCATAAAACGTATCCTTCAACTATCGATGTTACAGGGCTTTTTCGCCCTCTTCTTTATGAAGATGCTGTATTTGGACTTTGTGGGCGGAAGGTTCCAGACGGTGTTCTGTGTGCTAGAATTGGTTACTATCTTGATAGTGCGATATTTTGAACGTAAGGTAATTAAGAAATATCGTAGTGTCGGTGGCAATAGCCGTTATGCCACCTTTATCGGTTCTGATACGGAATTGCTTAATATCTACCATAAGCTAAATGATGACCTGACAATGGGTTACCGCATCAATGGCTATTATGCAGACGGGGATATGCCGGAAGATGAAACAAATGATAAACGTTTTCATGTCAATAAAATGAACAAGTTGGGGACGCTACAATATTTCCTTGAAAATCTGAATCATCCGGAGGAACTTAAGGTTGGTGACGAATTGTATGTATGCCTGTCACGTCGTGAAAAGGACACTATCAGAACAATATCTCATTTCTGTGATCATAATGTGATTCGTTTCTATTTTGTGCCCGTGTCGGTAGAAACGCTCGGCATTGATTTGAAGCGTGAATTACTAGATGATATTGAGATATTCACGACCTTCGATAATCCGCTGGAAAATCCATCGAATAAACTTGTCAAACGCATTGTCGATATAGTGCTCTCGATCATATTCCTGATTCCAACAGCACTGATATTCCCGTTTGTGTGGCTCATCATAAAAATTCAAAGCCCTGGCCCATTGCTGTTTAAACAAGCAAGGACGGGAATTGACGGCAAAACATTTAATATGCTGAAATTCCGCTCGATGCACGTCAACGATGATGCAGACAAGGTGCAGGCTACGAAGGATGACCCGAGGAAATATCCGTTTGGTAACTTTATGCGTAAGTCGAATATCGATGAGTTGCCTCAATTCCTGAATGTGTTAAGAGGTGATATGAGCATTGTGGGCCCTCGTCCACACATGTTGGCTCATACGGAGCAATACTCTCAACTGATAGATAAGTACATGGTGCGCCACTTTGTAAAGCCCGGACTAACGGGTTGGGCCCAGGTGACGGGATTTCGCGGTGAAACGAAGGAATTGTGGCAGATGGAAGGGCGCGTCAAACGCGACATCTGGTATATAGAGCACTGGAGCATCTGGCTCGACATCCGCATCATCTGGCTGACCATCAAAACCATATTTATTCATGACAAAAACGCTTACTAACATAAGATTTCAGGTTTCAAGATTCATGGTTAAGGGTTCAAGGTTCATGGCTTCCTTCTTACTGTGTCTCAGTATGATGGAGGCTAAGTCGCAGGTTTTTCAGATGGCAGATGTAAGAGGGAATATGGCAGATGTTGCCTCAGGAATGGCTTCTGAGAACGTGGTTGTGGCTGACGGGTTCTGGAAGCACTGGTTTGTGCAGATGGGACTGGACATGACGCTGCAGAATCCGTATGGATATAATTTTGCGCATGTGTTTCCCAACGGTAAGTCGTTTGGACTGGACTTGGCCGTGGGTAAATGGTTTACGCATCAAGTGGGCGTCAGGGTGGAATTCAACTGGGAGAATAAGTTGCCATTGCTAGAGAATGGCCATGCCAACTGGTTGGCTCCGTTTTATGAACCTGGTGAGAACCGACGAAAAGGCGGCTATTTCGCGCTGTACGGCGATGTGCTGCTGAATATGCATAACTTCTTTTGGGCCTATAGGGCTGATAGGACGTGGAACTTGAACCTGTATCCCAGAATCGGTGTGAACTACAACTTCGGCGTTAGCAAGGGTTCGTTGTTGGCTGGTATCGGTGTGTTGAATACTTATAGGCTGAATGAGTGTTGGAGTATATATGGAGATATTGCCTATATCATGACGGGAAGCGGATTCGTGGGAAAGGAGTCGAAAGCGGACACAGGGACAGGATCGAACTCGAATGGATATCTCACGATCGGTATTGGCGTCCAATACGATTTAGGAAGTAAGAAAGCGGATGAAAAAAGAAAGAGGGAAGATGGCAGAAGTCAGATGTCCTTGGGCGTGCTGACGAACGGGATTTGGGATAACTGGTTCATGCAGGCGGGACTGGATATGAGCCTGATGAATCCTTATGGATGTAACTTCGGGAAGGTAATTCCGAAAGGTATGACATTTGGACTTAATGGCGCGCTGGGCAAGTGGTTTACACCGGAGTATGGACTGAAAGTACGCGTTCAATGGGATAATGGATTAATGCCGAATAATGGGTTGGAGTGGGTACCACCAGTGGAGGATCCGAAGCAGAACTATAAGAAAGGGGGACTGGCTGCGGCTTCGCTGGACGCAATGCTGAACCTGACGAACGTTGTGGCAGGATATGACCCTGAAAAGAAATGGCATACGACAGGGTATGTAAGAGCTGGTGTTATTACACAGTTTGTTGAGGGGTCTGGCTCACCGCTGATGGGCGCAGGATTAGAAGAAACATACCGTCTGAATGACCGTCTAAGCTTGTTTGGGGCTTTTGGTTATCAGGTGACGACGAGTGAAGGCATGGGGGTAAGCACTACAGGTATGGAGGTTGCGGCAGGAACAAATGGCTTCTTTGATATGGACTTTGGCGTTCGCTACGACTTGGGAAGGAATAAGTTTTATCGGAATATAGAGAGTAAGGTTCATGATTCACGGTTCACGGTTCAGGGAGGGCATAACTGGCCGAGATTTGCTGTGAATACGATTGCATCGGTGGGCGTGGCGTATATAGGTAAAACGGCCCTGAAGACAATAGTGAAGGAGGAGAGGCCGGACCATTCGGATAATAAGTCGTTCCCGTCTGGACATGCCTCTATGGCATTTGCTGTGGCACGTTCGATAGATAAGGAGTTCCGCAAAGATAATATATGGATTCCCATCGCTGGGTATGCAGCGGCGACTGCCGTTGGCATAGAGCGTGTTGCCAGCGACCGCCATCACTGGTATGACGTGGCGGCTGGCGCAGCATTAGGCTTTGGTGCCGCGGAACTAACCTGGTGGGGCTGTGGCAAACTGTTTGGCAAAGACAGTAATGTCGCTGTTGGTGCCAGTGGGAATACTGTGGATGTGCTGTATAAGTTTTGATTGTCATTCTCTTTCTTGAAGAAAGATATATGAGATGACGCGATATCTTTTTTCCTTTTTGTTTGGTGTTTTGGTTACTTAATCGTAATTTTGTAGTTGAAATAAATAAACGATATGAATATTGGAGATAAGGCGCCCGAGATATTGGGCAAGGACGAGCAGGGACGGGATATCCGTCTGAGTGACTACAAGGGGCGTAAGCTGGTGTTGTACTTCTATCCGAAGGACAATACGAGTGGGTGCACCGCTGAGGCTTGTAGCTTGCGCGACCACTACAGTGAGCTGCAGGGTAAGGGCTATGAGGTGGTTGGCGTGAGCAAGGATTCTGCTGCCTCGCATGTGAAATTTAAGGAGAAACACGAACTGCCGTTCCCGCTGATTGCCGATGTCAACCACGAGCTGTTGGAGGCTATGGGCGCCTGGGGCGAGAAGTCGATGTATGGCAAGAAGACGATGGGTACCATCCGTACTACCTTTATTATTAATGAGGAGGGCATCATTGAACAGATTTTTGCGGGCAAGCAGGTGAAGACCAAGGAACACGCGGAACAGATACTTTCAATTTGATAACTGTATGAAAGAATATCAATATCATATTTTTGCGCCTTACAGGGTGTGTCCCTTAGGTGCTCACGTAGATCACCAGCATGGACTGGTGACAGGGTTCGCTATTAACAAGGGTGTTGACCTTTACTTCGATGTAAGAAGTAAGATGGATGATGGCAGATGTGATCCTCATGTGCATCTGGAGTCGAAGACGTTTGAAGGAACAGTGGACTTTGACATCGATAAACCATCTCAGGTTCGTGAGCATCATTGGGGTGATTATGCTCGAGGTGCCAAGTATGCACTGCGCAAGCGTTTTGAACTAAAGCGTGGTATTGATGGCGTTATACAAGGTAGTTTGCCCGTTGGTGGTCTGTCATCCTCAGCTGCTGTACTGATTGCGTATGTGATGGCGTTTGCCAAGGCGAATGACATTACTTTGCAACCATTTGAGGTGGTGAAGATCGCGTCGGAGGCAGAACGGGAGTATATCGGACTGAATAATGGACTGCTTGATCAGGCATGTATTGCCCTTGGTAAGAAGGATGGACTGTTGTTCCTCGATTGTGACAGTAACGACTGGCGTATCATCAAAAGAAATCCTGACATGCCAGAGTTTGAGATTGGTATCTTCTTCTCTGGTTTGACTCGTTCGTTAGTGAATTCAGACTATAATCTGCGTGTATATGAGTGCAAGACAGCTGCATGGAATATGCTTGCCTATACGGACCAGCCACTGAAGACGTTTGATAAGACATTCCTTCGTGATATTCCCAAGGCAACTTTTGAGAAGACTCGCATTGCCATGCCCGCCAGATTTGCTCGTCGTGCAGAACACTTCTATAGTGAGTACCGGCGTGTGCGTCAGGGAGTAACAGCATGGGAGACGGGTAATATGAAACTGTTCGGTAAACTGTCGTTCGACTCCTGCGAGAGTAGTATTCATAACTACGAATGTGGCTCACCTGAACTCATAGCAATCTATGAGATAATGCGCCAGTTGCCAGGAGTGTATGGTGGTCGCTTCTCAGGAGCAGGCTTCAAAGGGGCTTGTATCGCACTCGTTGATTCTGCCTATAAGGAGGAGATTCAGGAGGTACTTACGGAGAAATATCTGGAACAGTTTCCAGAGTATGAAAAGACATTCCAAGTCTTTTGGGTGAAGCCGGATGACGGAGCGAGATTCTTGGATAATTGAAAATTGAGAATTGACAATTGAAAAATATGAAAAACATTGTTATTGCTGCTGGATATGCAACTAGACTTGGAGAGTTGACGAAGAACTTCCCGAAGCCATTGTTGAAGATTGGTGAGAATACTATCTTGGGAAGAATGCTTGATGATATCGACAGGATTCCTGAGATAGATGAGCATATTATTATCTCAAATCATCGCTTCGCTCCCATTTTCGATAAATGGAAGATGGAAGATGGAAGATGGAAGAAGCCTATAACCATTGTGGATGATGGCACAGAGACAAACGACACCCGTCTTGGAGCTGTATGCGATTTGTTGTATGCCATGGATAAGCTCCACATCGATGATGATTTGCTGGTGGTGGCAGCTGATAACTTGCTGTTTTTCTCGTTCAAGGAGTTTGTGGACTTTGCAAAAGAGAAACAGACAAGTTGCATCATGTGTCATGAGCAGCCATCGATAGAGAAACTACAAAGGACTGGTGTCGTGGAACTGGATGTCAACAATAAGGTACTTGGTATGGAGGAAAAACCTCAGGTGCCAAAGAGTCACTGGGCTGTGCCACCATTCTATATCTATCTGAAGAAAGATCTCGACTTGGTACGTCACTCTGTGGAGGATGGTTGCGGCAAGGATGCTCCAGGTAACTTGGCACATTATATGGTAGAGCATACCACTATGCATGCTTGGCCCATGAGTGCCGGGCGTTTTGATATTGGCAGTCTTGATACATATTACGAGGCACAGAGGCTTTATGGAGGCGAACACGAATCACACGAATGACACGAATAAAATTGATAACACAAAAAATATGAAAACAATATTAGTTACGGGAAGTGCCGGATTTATTGGTTCGAACTTGGTGCTACGCTTATTTAAAGAAATGAGTGAGGGTACTATTGTTGGACTGGATAATCTGAATGATTATTATGATCCGACACTGAAAGATTATCGCCTCAGTGAGATTGAGAAGGCTAAGCCAGCGGGAATTGAATATGAGTTTGTCAAGGGTGACTTGGCTGATAAGGCGCTGATTGATGGACTGTTCGAGAAGTACCACTTTGACGTGGTGGTGAACCTGGCTGCCCAGGCGGGTGTGCGTTATAGCATCACCAATCCTGATGCCTATATTCAGAGCAACATGATTGGCTTTTATAACATCTTAGAAGCGTGTAGAAGCCTCTCCCCCGGCCCCTCCCCAAGTAGGAAGGGGAGTTATAGGGGCGTGGAACACCTTGTGTATGCCTCGAGTAGCTCTGTGTATGGTGGCAACAAGAAGGTGCCATTCTCTACTGATGACAGAGTGGATAATCCTGTGTCGTTGTATGCAGCTACCAAGAAGAGTAATGAACTGTTTGCTCACTGCTATTCAAAGCTGTATGACATTCCAACCACGGGTTTGCGCTTCTTTACAGTATACGGTCCTGCAGGTCGTCCTGATATGGCATACTTCGGTTTTACCAACAAACTACTGAAGGGCGAGACCATCCAGATATTCAACTATGGCAACTGCCGCCGTGACTTTACGTATGTCGATGACATCGTAGAGGGTGTGTATCGTGTGATGCAAGGTGCTCCTGAGCGCAAGAAGGGTGAAGATGGCTTGCCCATCCCTCCATACGCAGTATATAATATCGGTGGTGGCCAGCCCGAGAACCTGCTGGACTTCGTGAATATCCTGCAAGAAGAGCTTGTTCGTGCCGGTGTGCTGCCTGCTGACTTCGATTTCGAGGCCCACAAGAAGCTTGTCCCCATGCAGCCTGGTGATGTACCCACCACCTATGCTGATGCCACAGCCCTTGAACGTGATTTCGGCTTTACACCAAAGATAACGTTGAGGGAGGGGCTCCGTAAGTTTGCGGAATGGTACAAAGAATACTATAACCCTGCATGATAGCCGCCCCTTACCAAGGGGCTCTAAATCTTATTGATATCGACATAGCCGTGCATGACGGCATAGATGGTAAGGGCTGACACGCTTTTCATGCCAAGTTTGTCCATGATATTCTTGCGATGGGTAATGACGGTAGACAGGCCGATGTTGAGACGGTCGGCTATCTCTTTGTTGATAAATCCCTGTGCTATGAGCGACATGACTTCTATCTCGCGGTCGGTTAGTATCTTCTGCTGAAGAATGGTGGGCATGGGGGGCAGGTTGCGTC
>JAEEGG010005887.1_pt1 | contig 28925 bp, 31 predicted proteins | sample 9134161 | NCBI WGS metagenome assembly JAEEGG01 (sample SAMN16246543, study PRJNA631951) | gut metagenome | biome: gut microbiome; feature: rumen; material: CR-attached | host: Bos | place: Iran: Karaj | collected 2018-10 | reverse complement strand
CTGACAGCAGAAGGCCAACAATCCCTTGTTGACCTCCACGTTGAGGGCATCACGAATTACCTCGCAGAGTAATCCACCCCATACCAAAACCGCCGCAGCCCTTTCGGACCGCGGCGGCTATTGGTTTTCAAACGAGGCCTCTTGCTATTTCCTATAGATGTCCTTCTCCGTCGGTCGGTCTGTAAACGAAGCGACCTCCCAAAGCACGACATTGTTCAGATTCATCCCGGCGCCTGAACCGGACTTGCATACCTTGAGCAGGAAATCATACTCGCTGTCAACGTAGTATTGCTTCACCGTACTCTTTTTCACGCCCAGCAGGTTTTCTTCTTTCTCCGTCTCAATTATGTTGCAGCGACGGCCGCTGAAGGTCCCGGTGCTCTGCGCGTATTCGGCATCAGGATGATAGCCCAGCACATTGTGGTCTTCGTGCGTAAGCCAGTCATACACGTACTTATGGATGGCCTTCTCATCGATGTAAGACCTTCTCAGAGCGCCGTTCGCATACTGCCGTACATTCCGCTTGCCGTCATCCGTGAATTCGCTGATGGTGTCCACCGTCGTGCCGGAAGACTCCACGGTGTGCTGATATACGGCATTGCCCATCCGGGTGAGGTACCACTTGACGTCGGACCCCTTGTCCTGCACGCCGCTCATCGAATAGGTGTGGCCGATGACCAGCAGCGCAAAGTCCCGGTCATACCACTTTCCATCATTCTCAGGCGTCGGAACCGGGGTATCCTCCTCTTTTGATGCAGCTGACTCGACTATTTCCTGCTGCGCCTGCTCCTCGGCAAAGGCTGCGGCCAACTCTTTCAAAAGGTCTTTCCCTTCTTCGAGCAGCCCTTTGGCTTTATCCTCCATTGTTTCCACAGGAATGGCCGATTCATCGGCAACTGCTATTTCTTCGGCTGGGGAAACTGTATTTTTCTCCTGCCGGTTGCTATTGAACCCGCAGGAGGATAGAATGGCCACGAAGGATGCTAATGTCAGAAGTTTCTTCATAGAAGATTATTTCGCCCACGAAGTGTCCAGGTTCTTTTCAAAGGCGCTGTCTGGGATGCCCACCTTAACGTTGGTGCATTCATATAGAACATCGCCGGCGTATTTTACCTGGAGTGTAAAGCCGTTCCAGATGGCGAATTCACCTTCCCTTGCATCCTTCTTCCCCAACTTCGCACCGTAAATGGCAAGGAATCCTTTTCCGGTATATTTCCCGGAATATACGTCGCATACCTTGCCACAGATTGTAGTGGTGCCGGTTTTTGTGTAGCCATTCTGTTCGAAGATTTCGTGACAGTCGGCAATAAAACTTGAGAAGAAGCCGTTGATGGTCTGCTCCGCGCGGTACTTCTCCGTCGTCCAAACGCCTTCATCCTCATAGTAGATGTCATCCCTGCGCTCATCGCCCATCCCTTTCACGAAAATATAGGCATTGTGGGCCGGGTCTGTACCACCATCCATGCGGAAGTATTTGCCCTTATTCGCATAGATGTTAATGGTATTGTCTTTGAAGACATACGTAAGGGCATACCCCTCCTTCACCATTTGTTCGGGGGTCAATTCTTTTGAGTCGGTGTTTTGGTCACCGTCCGTCCGGGACTGGGAGGACTGATTGCCGCAGGTCGCCCCAATAGAAAGGACGGCCAGGCACATAACGGTTAATGCGAGTCTTTTCATAAGCAATAACTATTTCATCACCTTGTCGGCTTCCTGAACGGCAGCATCGACGGATTTGGTAATACCGTCCACAAACGTAGCCTCAATGAAAGCACCTTTGGGAGCATATACTTTGCAGACATAGAAGACATCCTTCACGCGGAAGCACCACTTGGATTCCGTCGCTTTGAGTTGCTTCACCAGATCTGCTTCATCCAGGGCGTGGGCCGGATCATCGTTGGAGAAACCAAAACCGAGGACATTCTTGCCGTCCTGGGACTTTGCCGCTGTGAGCGCAAACAGTTTGCGGACATAGGCCTCAATCTCTTCCGGGGTGTAATTTCCGCTGGCCTTTTTGTAGGTCACTCTTGCTTTGTGGCCCGGCTTCGGCTGACCACTGTACTGGGTGTCGGCCTCGGAGAAATCAGCATCGAGCTTGACATCCGCCAACTTAAAACCATAGTCGCGCTTGATTACATCCTCGAACTGCTCGGCATCCGTCATATCCTTGTAAGCTTTCTCTACAGGGGCCGCAGCCTCTTTCACTGCGTCTTTTCCGTCATTGCCGGAAGCGGCTTTCTTGTTGTTGGAGTTGCCACCGCAGGACACGGTCGCAATCAATGCCACGCAAAGGGCGATAAATGATAACTTTTTCATGATTATTGATGTTTGAGTTATTGTTTACACAAGTTTCTGCTCGATAGCTACACGGATAAGCAGGGCAGTACTGCCAACCTTGAACTTAGCCTTGAGTTTCTTCTTGTACCACTTGATGGTCGGGAGTTTCAAGTCCATCTCCTCGGCAATCTCCTGACTGGTCTTTCCGTCGGCAATCAGTTGGATAATCCGATGTTCTTTCTTCGAGATCCGGATCACATCGTTGTCTTCTGTTATAACCATACTTTCCGCGTTTATTTGTGAATACAAAGGTCGTGAATATCAAGGAGAAAAACACCATCCGAAGGGATAGTTTGCTCTATCCGTTGGGATAGAAATGAGCGTTTTTTACGTATGTGACAAGGTTTTTTTGTAACTTCGGGGTATGAAAAAGTTCCTTCTCTCCTGTCTTCTTTTCTGCCTGGCCGGAACCCTTCTTTCCCGGGCACAATACTCCGATCATCGGGGGCATCAACTGGATTCCCTGGAACAATTCGTCGTGGGCTGGACACCGGAAAGAATCGCTACCGCCGACGACCAGCAGTGTACTGCTCTTGTTCAGGCCTATGGCGATTTGATGTGGGGATATATGAACGTCAATCCGGAACGGAGCATGTATTTTGCCCGCAAGGCCCTTGCCCTGGGAACCAGTAAGGACTGGCTTTGGCGGATGATTGATGCGAACCGCATCATTGGCCAGCACTATTATGCCAGGGGGCAATACGACAGCGCGTTCTTCTACTACAACGCCGCCCGGGATGTTATCGCCAGGATGCCCGGCCGCTACGAGGAAGTCAACATCGACGATATCAGTTCCCAGTTGTACGGAGCCATCGGCAACCTTTATAACGTAATGGATTCCATCCCCCAGGCGATGGAGTACTACGAAATGGCCGGGGAAATCTTCGAGAAATACGGCTGGAAGGAGAATAGTTCAGTTCTCTATCACAATATGGGAGAGACCTGGCTGGATGCAGGTAATCTCAAAGAAGCAGAGGCCTGTTACAATAAGGCCTTGCGCTATGGCCAGGAGTCCGAGGATTCCCTGATGATAGCCAACGCAAAGGCTGGACTTGGTGCCCTGTTCCTGGAGAAGGGAAAGACCAGCAAGGCCCTGCGCTATCTTCAGGAAGCCGACGAATACTTCTCCACCCACGAAGACCAGGAATACCACAGCCGCCTGTACACATTGGACATCACCGGCAAGGTGCTTCTGGCCCAGAAGCGGCAGGTTTGGACCATAGCCATCGTCGCCATCCTGCTCTCGTTGGCCCTCATTGCTCTGATGGCGGTTCTCCTGCGGGCAAAGCGCCTCCGCAAAGAGAAAGAAGCGGCCGACGAAGTTATCGACCAGGCATTGGAGAACGAATCGGCCCATATTGTCTTGGAAGAGGACGACCAACTGACCGACAGGGAGAAAGAAATCCTTCCCTTGCTGGCCCAAGGCCTCACCAGCCCCCAGATTGCGGCCAAACTCTACCTCTCCCTGCCTACAATAAAATGGTATCGCCGCCGCCTGCTGGAGCGTTTCGATGCAAAGAATACCTCCGAAATGGTTGCCAAGGCCAAGGAACAGGGCCTGTTGTAGCGTCCCTCACATGACGATATGGAAGCCGCAGCGGTTCACGTAGAAGTGGATGTTGCGCTTCTCGAAGTACGGAGTAATGGTTTCCCAGAGTCGAATATCAGGATGCATCGCCTCCACGGCTTTCCAGGCAGCTTGGCCAATACCTTTACTGTGACACTCCGGCAGTACAAATAACAGTTCAAGATCGCCCTTTGCGGTCTCCTTGTCAATCTGAAGCACGACGCCACCCACCTTCTGGCCGTTCAGGACGATCCGGTAGGCTTCGGCATTCTCTCCGTCGATGGAGTTCTCTATCGTCTTGCGAGAAATCACCTCCTCTCCCTCCTCGCAACGCTCGTCCCGCATCCCGAACTCCTGCTGGGCGCCATACTTGAACGCCCACTGGTTGTCCAGGATGAACTGATCCCGATCCTCGGGCTGCAATGGAACGAGTATGATTTCAGGCCGTTTCATTTATTCGTCCTTCTGGACTCATAATACTCATGGCGCTTGGGATTTTCCGGGAACCATCCTTTTAAGACGCGTTTTTCCTGGGCAATGATCTCACGTATTCCCCAGAAACAGGAGAAGGCAGCGGCTCCCAAGATGGTTGAACCGACGGTATTCCCAACAAATAGCGATATGGCTGCAAATACGAGTCCGGCAAGCGCCAGCACCCACCAGCTTTTCTTACCCCAATGGTATTCCATCTTTATGACGAGGGGGTGGCATATCCCGATAATCAGGAACACTGCAGCACCAACGATTATTCCTTCTAAACTCATAGTCAATAATTTCGTTACGCGGAGGCGAAGTCTTTGTTGGCTCTGCCGCCGGAGGTAGTGATGCTTTCGATTCTCAGCCGCAGTGTTCCGGAAGGAACCCGGGCCTCGGCGATCTCGCCGACCTTCTTGCCCATCAGGGCGGCGCCGATCGGGGATTTCAGCGAAATCTTGCCGGCCTCGAGGTCCATCTCGTGGGGGCTGACGATCTCGAATTTCATACGTTTATTTGTCGAGAGGTTCGTGAATTCAACCCGGCTCAGCAGGGAGACCCTGTCTTTGGGAAGGGCGTCGGGGTCGATCACGCGGGAATGCTCGAGAACCTTCTGCAGGAAACGGATACGGCTGATGGTCTTCGCCTGGATCCGCCTTGCTTCACGGTATCCCGCATTGTCGCTCCGGTCCCCCTGGGCACTCGCTTCCGCGAGTTCGTCCTGTACCTTGGGATAAACCTCGTTGATAAGGTGCTTCAACTCGGCTGAGATCTCTTCGTATTTTTCCTTAGATAGGTATTCCATGGTTCTCCCCTCTTGACAAATCCTGTTTATCTGATGAAATGCATCGGCGCCCAGGGCTCGTCGGCACGCCCGGGGGCAGGTTTCCCACCAGTGGATTTCAGCAGCCAGGCCATGTTGTCGGCCAAGGTCCGCATGGTCTGCAGGCCTTCCGTGTCCAAGGCCGCCTGGCCGGGTTCACGTCCATAGACGATATTCCAGTACTGGGAAGTGACCACCGGCATGTTCATCATCTGGAAGGGCATATTCAGCGTCTCGAAGGAGGCGGTGGCTCCTCCCCTGCGGCAGACGGCAATGGCCGCCGCAGGCTTCCCGGCGATGCTGGCGCCATTGGAGTAGAAGGCCCGCTGGATAATGGACAGCACGGCACCGTTGGGCTGCCCCCAGTAAACGGGAGAACCCACGATCAGCGCATCGCATTCGGCGAACTTGGCGCTGATGCCGTTGCAGACGTCATCGTCGAAGACACAGGCTCCCGGATTCTCTTTACACCTGTTGCAGGCAATGCAGCCGCGGACGGGTTTGTTGCCGATCCATACGGTCTCGCTGTCGATACCGTTCTTTTCCAGTTGTCCGGCCACCTCGGCCAGGGCGATGGAAGTGTTGCCCTTTGGACGGGGGCTTCCGTTGATGAGTAGAACTTTCATTGGGAAACAAAAGATTTGATGAAACGGGATTCAACAAAGCAAATGTACACATTTTTCGCGACACGGCTCAGCCCTCCAAGGTCGCTTTTGGAAAATATTAAATAGATGTTTATTTTTGGCTTTCGTATGAAAAAGATTGTCATTTCCATCGTATCGGTACTTCTAATCTTCCAGCTGCAAGCAAGGGCGCAATCCGTCTCGGACCTGGGTACCTGGAGCAGCGTCCAGATCGTGAAATCTTTCGGAGCACCTTACGCCATGGCGCGTCTCGAGCACCGTTCTTATAACAACATCCGCAGTACGGAATGCTGGTTCGCGATGGCCGGCGGCGGATACAACTTCACCAGCTGGCTCAAAGCAGACCTGAGCTACGAATACTGGAGCATCCCTTCCGCGGGGAATATGATCCAGCACAAGGCCGTCCTGAGCTTCACGGAGACCATCAAGCGCGAAGGGCTCGCCGTCGCCCTCCGGGAGAAATACGAGCTGGCCTACAACCCGGGGACCCAATCGTTCAGCAATACCCTCAGGACCCGGCTCCGCGGGCAGTACAAGGCTCCGGACGGCATCCTCACCCCCTATTTGATGTTCGAGTACTTCAGCAGCCTCGACGGAAAAGGCTGGGTCCGTTCGCTGCACTACGCCGGCACGGAAATCAGCCTCGGAGGCGGCCATTCGCTGGATTTCTTCTATATGTACCACCTTTACGACAAGGGTGGGATGACCGGCGCCTGCCATCTGCTGGGCGCCGGCTACACGCTGGTATTCTAGCTTGAAGAACTAGTCCTTCTCGTCCACCAGGGCGGTCGTGGCGCGGACCGTCACGGTCGTGTCGTAGCAGCTGAACATCCGCTCCACCTCTTCTTTCCGGCTGACCTTGGTAAAGAGGCTGACCACGGGCACGATCACGAGACCGAGCACCATAGCCAGTACGCCGGCATTGATCGGAGAAGTGAAGTACGGGCTGATGAAAGTCTTGCCCGTGAACGTGCAATACATACAAGCGCACATCACGGCCACGCCTGCGATGAAAGAGGCCCAGACCGATGCCGGAGTCGTACGTTTCCAATAGAGACCATACAGGAACGGGGCGAGGAACGCTCCCGCCAGGGCACCCCACGAGATACCCATCAGCTGCGCGATGAACGTCACGGAACTCTTGGCCTGGATGATGGCCAGGACCGAAGACACGACGATGAAGAAGAGCACCAGCAGACGGATGCAGAGGAGTTGACTACGCTCGTCCAGTCGGGCTCCGCTGCGGACCTTGGCCACCGCCGGGTCGATGATGTCCAGGGTCAGGGTGGAACCGGAGGTTAGCACCAGGGAAGAGAGGGTGGACATAGACGCCGATAGCACCAGGATGATGACCACGCCTATCATCAGGTCGGGCAGCGACGCCAGCATGGACGGCACGATGCTGTCATAGATCGGGCTGCCTGCGGCCGTATATTCGATGCTCTGTCCATAGAGCCGGCCGAAACCACCGAGGAAATAGCATCCTCCGGCCACGATGATGGCGAAGAAGGTGGAGATGATCGTCCCCTTGCGGATGGCGTCTTCATTGCGGATGGCATAGAATTTACCGACCATCTGCGGAAGGCCCCAGGTGCCGAGGGAGGTCAGCAGCACGACGCCCAGCAGATAGATGGGCTGCGGCCCTAGGAACGATACGAAGGCGCCATTCAGCTCCGGCGCCGACTCGGACGGGATCTGCGAGAGGCTTGCCACCGCTGCGGAGAAGCCGCCGTTGCCATTCAGCACGGCGGCGATCACGGCGCAGATGCCGACCAGCATAATGATGCCCTGGATGAAATCGTTCACCGCAGTCGCCATATACCCCCCTACCAGCACGTAAACGCCGGTCAGCACCGCCATACCCAGCACGCACCACACATAATCGATGTTGAACGCCATGCTGAAGAGTCGGGAAAGACCGTTGTAGAGGGACGCGGTATAAGGAATGAGGAAGATGAACACGATCACGGACGCGGCCACCTTGAGCGGACCGCTGAAGAATCGCTTTCCGAAGAAATCGGGCATCGTCGCACTCTGCAGATGCTGCGTCATCAGGCGGGTCCGGCGTCCCAGGATGCGCCAGGCCAGCAACGAACCGATCAGCGCGTTGGCGATACCGATCCAGGTCGCCGCCATACCGTACTTCCACCCGAACTGTCCGGCGTAGCCGACAAAGATGACAGCCGAGAAATAGGAGGTGCCGAATGCAAAAGCGGTAAGCCAGGAGCCGACATTGCGGCCACCCAGCACGAAACCCACGACATTGGAGGCGGTCCTGCGGCAATAGATGCCGACGCCGATCATTACGGCAAAGAAGAGGACCAGGAGAATACACTTGACTAACATGCCGTAAAGATAAGAAAATAAATGAAAGATACAGGCGTCCCCGATGCAGAAAAAGCGGAGGCCGCCACCAACAAGTACGGGACAGCCTCCGCAAATGGCATCTTGCCAGGAACGGGAAAATCTCAGTTCATTTTTTTCGGAGTCGGGACCGGCACCTGCGAAGGCGAGTAGCCGGTGGCCCTGCCGAAGACGGAGAAGTCGAGGATGCTCAGCGGGCTGTTCTTCGGCCAGTCGAGCATCGTCAGCCGCACGAAACGGCATTCCACGGGAGCGAATTCATCGAAAGTGACGTTCCTGGGCACGGTATTGCCGGAGGTGTCGAGAACGGTGCTGTAATGCTCCCCGTCCATTGAGACTTCGATCTTGTACTTGTAGATCTGAGGGGCTGCGCCACCGCCGCCGAATCCCCTGCCGCCGCCACCGAAGAGCAGGCGGGAACCGTCGATCTGGAAGGTCTGCACGCGGTCGCGGTCCACGGCCGGGGAAAGGCTGATCGTCAGGACGGGATTCGCGTCGTCATCCGCAGGCTCCCACCACGTCGAGGTGGAATTGTCCAGCGCGTATTCCGGCCCCCTGCCGGGCTTGGAGCTCGAAGCGACCCTGGCGGCGCCGGGGAATCCCTGCCCCGTGCTCATCGTGGTCTTGCCGACGGAAACGATGAGCGAACCGGAATCGCCCTTGGCGGGATCCTTCACCACGCCGGGCGCCCACTGGGGCGTGTCGGTCACGTTGCAGACGAGATTGCCGTCCTTGTCCACCGTCACGCGGTCCATTCCGATGCGGCGTCCGCCGCTGCGCAGGACGATCGTATAGAACTGCCAGATGTTGCCGTCAGGCCCCGTCACCATACTGCCGTGCGCAGGACCGGTCACGATGCCTTCCGTCCGGCGGAGCAGCGGGTTGTTGGACGCGTACTCGTACGGGCCCTGGACGTTCTTCGACTTGTAGTAGCCTTCCGCATAGGTCCGCCACTGCGTGCCGGAGGCGGAATACTGGAGATAATAGGTCCCGTTGTGCTTGTAGATCCACGGGCCCTCGATCCAGGCGACGTCGGGGAATTCGTTCATCTCGCCCTGGCGTTCCCAGACGTGGTCGGGATTGAAGCTGAAATGGTGCGTGACGGGGCCGACGAACTGCGTGATGTCGTTCGGGTCCAGCTTGACGGAATAGATGCCGCTGATGGCCATTCCCGGCCAGAACAGATAAGGCTGGTTGTCCTCATCGACATAGATATGGGGGTCGAAGCCCTGGCTCCAGCCGTGCTCCCGGTCGGGCGTACCCTTCCACTGTCCCAGCACCTCGTACGGTCCGAGTGGATTGTCGGCCACCCAGACGTTGCTGCTGTTGCCGGTCATATAGAACTTGCCGTTGTAGGGGCACACGTCCGGGGCGACGGGAACGCCCGCCACGTAGTGATACTCCCAGTTGAGCAGGTCGGAAGACACCCAGGCGCCGCCGCCGGTGCAGAACATATAGTACTTGCCCTCCCACTGGAAGACGCTGACGTCTCCGGAGGCGCTCCCCTGTCCTATTTCCATAGGAAGCGGATTGCAGTAGCGTGCATCTTTGCCCAGGGTCTGGGCGTGGAGCAGTGCGGCCGAGAACAGGACGGCAGCCGCCAAAAGGATTAACTTTTTCATATCGATGGTGTTGGATTGAGAAAACGCAAAACGACTTCGTTGAAGGCCTCCGGATTCCGGTTCGCGACGAAATGGCTGCCCGGCAGGATGGCGAGCTCCGCGCCGGGGATGGACCTCGCGATCAGACGGGTATGGGCGTCCTTGATCATATCCTTGTCCCCGGCGACGACCAGGGTCGGGCTCTGGATACGCGAGAGCGCTTCCGGCTTGACCTGGGGGTCGTTGACCATCAGACCCAGCAGTTCGGCCTTCTTCCGGGCCTGCGGATCCCTCCTGGCGAAAAGCTTCGCGATACGGTAGCCGATCTCGATCGGTATCTGGATGCTGCCCTTCACGCCCGAGGCATCCAGGTTGGCCCCGTCGAGAATCAGCTTCTCCACGCGCTCCGGATGCGTCATCGCAAAGATCATAGCGATGTTGCCGCCGTCGGAAAAACCCAGGATGTGGGCCTTCCCGATACCCAGCCGGTCCATAAACGCCAGCAGGTCTTCGGCAAACTGCCGTATGGTGAACGGAGCGTCGCCGCGGGGCGTCTGTCCGTGTCCCCGCGTATCAAGCGCGATGACGCGGAAATGCTTCGCGAAAGGCTCCATCTGGTGCACGAAATAGCTCCCGTCCTCCCCGTTACCGTGAAGGAGGATCAGGGGGAAACCGCTCCCCTTTTCGACATAATGATGCTCTATCTGCGACATCCGGTCAATGCTTGAGCGCCATTACTTTCACCGGCTGGTCGGCTCCGACCTCGAGATTGGGGCAGGTCGTCACCTCGCCGGTGTCCTCGAAGCCGCATTTCTCCATCACGCGGCCGGAGGCGGGATTCGTGGGAAAGAAACTGCCCCAGAGCACGGTGATACCTCTGTCCTTGAAACAATGGTCCACGACCAGGTGGAGGGCTTCCGTGCAGATGTCGCGGTTCCAATACGGCCGGGCGATCCAATAGCCCACTTCGCCCTGGTCGTCGGCGATCGGCAGGTTCGACGTGGTGGAGGGAAGATAACCCACGCAGCCGATGACCTCCCCGGTCTCTTTCAACTCCACGGCCCAGGTGGTGTCGTTCAGGAAGAACTTGCGAATCACCTCCAGGCTCTCTTCCTCGCTCTTGTGCGGCGGCCAGCCCGCACGGGGGCCCACCTCCGGATCGGAGGCATATTTGTAAAGCACCGCGGCATCGCTTTCCTGCCAGGGGCGCAGCCGTATCCTGTCCGTTTCCATTTTCAATAGCGTTAGACATACAAATATACACCCAATAGGGAACTTTCGCAAGGGGGGCCCAAACCGCATTTTCAACAAATTCTTTTATTTTCCACAAGTTTATTTTGTTTTTCAAAATTTTCTTTTTACCTTTGGACCATGCGAATCTTCACGGAACAACCCTTGCTGGAATACATCGGACAGCATCCGGAGGCCAAGACCGCCCTCCAGGAGTGGGCGTCCATTGCCAAAAAGAGCCAGTGGACCTGCTTCGCGGACGTGCAGAACAGTTTCGCGAACGTCAGCAGCCTGGGCGACCAGCAGTACGTCTTCAGCGTCTTCGGCGACCGCTGCCGGCTCACCGTCCTCATCAACTTCACCATCCAGCTCATCAACATCCGTTCGCTCGGAGCCAGTAATGCATAATACTAAACCATTAATTATTTCAACCATGTTCAAAAAAGCCACTCTCTTCGTCACCCTCCTCCTTCTGGCCGGTACCGCTTTCGCACAGAACGGCTCGGCCCGTTACGCCCCCGGCCGCGAGCAGCTCGCGGAAGACACTTTCAAGCAGCTAGTGGAGATCTCTTCCAGCTACGACCAGCTCAATATGGCCGCCGACCTGGCCGCCTGCACCAAGGCGATCGAGGACTACCCCGACCTGCGCGCCGCGCTGCTGGAGAACTTCATCTTTGCGTACTGCCACGTCCCCGACTCCCTCAAGACCGAGGAGAACTTCCTGGTCAACAAGCTGGACGGCAAGCGCTTCTACGCAGCGCGCTCCAACGACAAGTGGAACGAGCTCGGTGAGATCTATCTCGCGAAGCGGATGGAGATCAAGAAAGAGACCGCCGACTATTAGCGTATGACGCGGATCACCACGAAAGAGCAATATGAATGGGCGTTGCGCAGGGTGGAAGAACTCCTGCCCTGCGTAAACGACGATACCCCCAGGACCGATCCGGCCAGCATAGAACTCGAGCTGATCTCCAACCTGGTCGCGGACTACTCGGAAGAGGTCTTCGACATCGGCGAGCCCAGCCTGAGGGAAGTCCTGCGGCTCCGGATGCACGAACTGGGGCTCAGCCAGAAGGATCTTGCCAAACTGCTGGAAGTCAGCCCCTCCCGCGTGAACGACTATTTCACGGGGCGGGCCGAGCCGACCCTGAAGACAGCCAAGAAGATCTATCAGAAGCTGCACATCTCCCCCGCCATCATCCTCAGCAATTAACACACGATTGAACACGATATGAAAAAGAAATACCTCGCGGCCGTCGTCACGACCGCCCTCGCCATCACGGCGACCGCCTGTTCTTCCGGCGACGCCTGGGTCAAAGTGGAAGGAAACAAATTCATCGACCCGAAAGGGAACGAGCTGGTATTCCGCGGGCTCTGCTTCTCGGACCCGGTCAAGCTGGTCCGCGAGGGCCAGTGGAACGAGCGCTACTTCGCCGAAGCCGCCGACTGGGGCGCGAACGTCGTCCGTTTCGCCGTCCATCCCTCCAATCTCAACTCCCTGGGCTGGGACCGGACCTTCCAGGCCCTGGACCAGGGCATAGCCTGGGCCAAACAGTACGGTATGTACGTCATTATGGACTGGCATTCCATCGGCAACCTCAAGGAAGAGAAATACACCTCCCCGATGTACGACACGACCCAGGAGGAGACCTTCAAATTCTGGCGCGTGGTCGCGGAGCGCTATAAGGACGAGCCCACGGTGGCGATGTACGAGCTGTTCAACGAACCCACCGTCACGGCCGAAGGCGTCGGTTCCTGCACCTGGACCGAATGGAAAGAGCTGCAGGAGCAGATCATCGACACGGTGCGCACCTACAATCCCAACGCCATCTGCCTGTGCGCCGGCTTCAACTGGGCGTACGACCTCACGCCGGTGGCGACGGAGCCCATCGAGCGGCCCAACGTCGCCTATGTGTCCCACCCCTACCCGATGAAGCGCTCCGAGCCCTGGGAGGCGCAGTGGGAGAAGGATTTCGGCTACGTGGCCGACACGTATCCCGTCATCTGCACGGAGATAGGCTACTGCCTCGAGGACGAACCGGGCGCGCACATCCCCGTGATGTCCACCGACGTCTATGGCGAACACATCACCCGCTACTTCGAGCAGAAAGGCATTTCCTTCACGGTATGGTGCTTCGACACCAGCTGGGCGCCGATGCTCATCAGCGACTGGGATTTCACCCCCACGACCCAGGGCCGCTTCTTCAAGGCCTACCTGCAGGGGAAATAAGCCCGTTTCAAGCCATAAAAAAGACGGAGGTCCGGATCATCCCGGGCCTCCGTCTTTCATACACAGGCGGGCCTAGTTCACCTCGGCGCGGGCCATGGCGTCCTTGTAGTACTTCTGGTCCACGAAGACATCCTGCTTGTAAGGATTGATGTGGCGCTTCTTCGAGACGCAGATGATGTAACCGAGGGCGATGCAGTTGGTCACCAGGGCCAGGGCGCTGATCACGACCATCATCGTGGGATTGGCGGCCACCAGGGAAGGATCCACGGTGGTGCCCACGACGCCGTCCACGGCCGCTTGGCCGCCTGCGGCGTACAGTTTCTCGATGGTGGCGACACCTTCCGGATAGAGGACGGGAAGGGTGGCCCAGCTGAACCACTGACGGCCGTCCTTGAAGGTCTCCTGGAAGAGCGGGAACACCTGGGCGAACATACACCAGATGGCCCGGGTGTTGGCGCGGTTCTGGATCCAGCCGCCGCGGTTCCACAGCAGGGCCGCGATGGTCGGGGCGAGCAGCAGGGCGACGCCGCAGTACCAGCTGTGCGTAGGCAGGCAGTTGTAGGTGTAGGCGAAGTTCCAGATGTCGTAGATGACGATATAGACCCAGGTCATATCGGCCCAGATCATATCCTTCCTGTCCTTGGAGGGATAGACGTTCCACCAGGCGGTCATACAGAAGATGTTCAGGATGCCGGCGACGCCGTTCATCACGTTGTGCCAGCCGCCATACTGCCAGACGCCCTCGGAAGTGAGCCACCACTTGTTCCAGCCCATCGCGGCGCTCTCGAAGTCGGAGGCGCAGGCGATCAGGATGTTGATGGCCACGATGATGAACGGGAAGGGCTTGAACCAATGCTTGGCGCCGATGCCCCATTCGTACTTGATCATCATAAAGCCGATACATCCGGCCGTGGCGGCGTAGAGCTTGGCATAATGGAACCAGCCCTGCATATAGACGTGGGTCTGGTTCTGCAGCGCCCATTGCGCGCCGCTCTTCACGCCGATCCAGATGGCGAGGAAGTACGCGGTGAGGGCCAGCGGAATGGCCAGGAAGGTGACGATGCCGCCGAATTTGGTCCGGCGTGCGAATTCATTGAACAGGATGAGTCCGGCCAGCACGACCAGGAGCATCAGCCATTGCGACAGGGCATTCGCCCCATAAACTTGAAAGAACATAATAGTTTTAGTTTTTGTTAATTAATAGGTTGCTGAGATACAAGATTTTTCTCTCTGATCAGGGCCCAGACTGCCCAGGCGGCGGTGAGGACCAGCGCCATCGGCACGCCTACGGTGAGCATTTCGCGGAGCATCACGCCGCCTCCGCCTTCCAGGCCGAGCGCCGTGAAGAAGGGAAAGCGCCAGGTCAGCTCTCCGTTGATGACGTGGTCCACGATCAGCATCAGGGTGCCGCCCCAAAGCATTTTCTCCAGTGCGGGAAGCTCCCGCCAGACGGGACGCCCGGATTGTACGGCGCGCTTGCGGCACGCACTCACCACGATGGCTTCCACGAGAGGTACGACAAAACAGGACATAATCGATGATGGTTTTAATTACTGACTTCTATTTCTTTGATTTCCACTTCATTGCCCCGTAGGAGCCAGGTATGGACGCCCTGGCAGTGGGGACAGGTCTTTCCGTAGCGTACCGTCTCGTACTCCCGGCCGCAGTCGTCGCAATGCGTCACGGCCGGGATGGTCTCGATCCGCAGCTCGCAGCCCCGGAGCATATCCTCCTTGTCGGCGGCCCAGCGCCAGCAGTCGGTCAGGTACTCGGGGACGACCGTCGAGACCTCCCCGATGTTCATTACCACGGCGGACACGTGCTCCACGCCGTGCTCCCCCGCCGCCTGCTTGACGTCGCGGATGATGTAGAAGACGATACCCAGTTCGTGCATGGTAAACGCCGCTATTTCTTTTTGAACAGGATCTTTCCGGTGCGTTGGACCATATACGGGAGGATGCCGCTGAACTTGTCTTCCGAAGTCCTCATCACGCTGGCCTCAGGATGTTTGCGGTACAAGTGGATGGCATCGAAACCGCACTTGGTGGTGCAGACGCCGCAGCCGATGCAGCGGTTCTCGTCCACGACGGACGCGCCGCAGCCGAGGCAGCGGGCCGTCTCCCTGCGCACCTGCTCCTCGGTAAGCGTGCCGTGATACTCGCGGAAACTGTCCTTGACCGGCACGACGCCGGGATCCTGGCGGGAACCGTTGTCGTAGCTCTCCAGCCGGATGTTCTGCTTGTCCAGCTCGATGAAGTCGCGCCGGTTGCGGCCTATCGTCATATGGCCGTGCTGCACGTAGCGGTGCAGCGACTCGGCGGCCTCTTTGCCGGCCGCGATGGCGTCGATGGCGAACTTGGGGCCGGTATAGACGTCGCCGCCCACGAAGATGTCCTCCTCGGCGGTCTGGTAGGTCAGCTTGTCCGCGACGGGATACACGCCGCGGAAGAATTCGACCTTCGTGTCCTTCAGCAAGTCCTTCAGCACAACGGTCTGGCCGATGGCGAAGATGACCATATCGGCGTCGAGCGTGATCAGTTCGCTCTCGTCGTATGCGGGAGCGAACCTGTGGTCCGCGTCATAGACGGAAGTGCACTTCTTGAAGACGATGCCGCTCACCTTGTCTGTGCCCAAGACCTCCTTCGGGCCCCAGCCGGGATTGATCACGACACCGTCCTCGCGGGCTTCCGTGCGCTCCTCGAGCGAAGCAGGCATAATGTCTTCGGTCTCGAGCGAGAGCATCGTGACCTCGGAGGCCCCGCTGCGCTTCGCCACGCGGGCGGCGTCGATGGCGACGTTGCCGCCGCCCACCACGACCACCTTGCCGGCGACCTTGATCTTGCCGCAGTTGGCGTCGTGCAGGAAATCGATGGCCGTGGCCGTGCCGGGGAGCGTCTCGCCGGGGATGCCCGGCAGGCGGCCGCCCTGGCAGCCGATGGCCACGTAAAAGCCCTTGTAGCCCTGCTCGCGCAGGCTCGCAATGGTGACGTCCGTGCCCACTTCAACGCCGCAGCGGATCTCCACGCCGATCTCCCGCATCACGTCGATCTCGGCGTCGAGCACGTCTTTCTCCAGCTTGTAGGAAGGGATGCCGTAACGGAGCATTCCGCCGGGCTCCTCGTTCTTGTCGAAGACGGTGGGCTTGTAGCCCATCGTGGCGAGGTAATAGGCGCAGCTCAGGCCGGCCGGACCGCCGCCGATGATGGCGATCTTCTCCTCCCAGCGGTCCTTGACGTTGGAGCAGATGTTGACCTCAGGGACGAAACGCGTCTCCGCCTTGAGGTCCTGCTCCGCGATGAATTTCTTGACGGCGTCGATGGCGACGGGCTGGTCGACTGTCCCGCGGGTGCAGGCGTCCTCGCAACGGCGGTTGCAGACGCGGCCGCACACGGCCGGGAAGGGGTTCTCCCGCTTGATGAGCTCCAGCGCCTCGGTGTATTTGCCTTCGGCGGCTTTCTTCAGATAGCCCTGGACGGCGATGTGCGCCGGGCAGGCTGTCTTGCACGGGGAGGTACCGGTCGGATAGCAGTTGATGCGGTTCTTGTCGCGGTAGTCCTCATCCCACTTGTGCGGGCCCCATTTGGCGGCGTCAGGCAGCTCCTGTTTGGGATACGCGACGGGGCCGTCCTGGGTGCAGAGCTTCTGCCCCAGCCGGACGGCGCCCGCCGGGCAATACTCCACGCAGCGGCCGCAGGCCACGCAATTCTTCGGGTCCACCTCGGCGACGTAAGCGCTGCGCGACATATTCGGTGTATTGAAAAGCTGCGACGTGCGCAACGCGTTGCATATCTTGACGTTGCAGTTGCATATGGCGAAGATCTTCCCCTCGCCGTCGATGTTGGTGATCTGGTGCACGAACCCGTGATCCTCCGCCTTCTTCAGGATGGCCATGCACTCGTCGTAAGTAATATAATGGCCGCGGCCCGTCTCATTCAGGTACTCGGCCATATCACCGACGCCGATGCACCAGTCGTGGTAGTCGTCGGCGCAGCCCTCGTCCAGCAGCTTGCGCCCGATGCGGCAGGAGCAGATGCCCACGGCGAGATGCCCTTCATAGCGCTTGAGCCAGTAGGAGATGTGCTCGATGTCGATGGACTGGTTCTCCAGGGAAATGGCCTTCTCCACCGGGATGACGTGCATACCGATGCCGGAGCCGCCCATCGGGACGAAGGGCGTGATCTTCTCCAGCGGGAGGAAGGTCATACGCTCGAAGAACATACCCAGTTCGGGGTGTTTCTTCATCAGCTCCTCGTTCATATTGGTGTATTCGGCGCTGCCGGGAACGAACATGGGCACCCAGTACACGCGGTCCTTCCGCTCGTAGGTGGTGCCGGGGACGGGGCCGTCCTTGGTGTATTTGTCGTCGTAGTCGTATTCCATGACGCCCAGCCGGGCCATCAGGTCCAGCAGTTCGTCCAGGGCCTCGTCCGTAGGGACGAAATGCTTCTTGCGGTTCAGCTCGTGAAGCGCGTCATAACTCCAGTGCTTCCGCACCCGGACAGGGTTGCCGGGCAGCATCGCCAGCATAAGGTCCAGCGCGGCTTCGCGGGTCACGGCGTCCATCTCGTCCTCGAAGATGCAGGCGAGCCCCCAGTACTCGGGGGCCTCGGTGGTCATCTTGATCTTCCCGGGGATACGGTCGGTGACGTGCCGGACCAGCTTGATGAGCTTGGGATTGGGGTTCTTGTCTCCATAATGCTTGGGGACAAATTTCTTGGACATCTCAGGCATAAAGTATAGTTCTAGTGTTTTTTCCAGTCGGTCACTTCCTGCAGCAGCCATTCGGCGAAGGCTTCCACGCCCTCCCCCGTCTTGGCGCAGATGGGGATGACGGCGGCCTTGGGATTGCGCATACGCACGTGCTCCCGGCAGCGGTCGAGGTCGAAGTCGAAGTACGGCAGGACGTCCGTCTTGTTCACGACGACCACGTCGCAGACGGAGAACATCAGGGGGTATTTCAGCGGCTTGTCGTCCCCTTCCGGCACGGACAGGATCATCGCGTTGCGCACGGCGCCGGTGTCGAATTCGGCCGGGCAGACCAGGTTGCCCACGTTCTCCAGGACGACCAGGTCGAAATCCTGCAGGGGCAGGTTGTCCAGGCCCTGTCGCGTCATCTCCGCATCCAGGTGGCACATTCCGCCGGTATGGAGCTGGATGGACGGGACGCCGGTCTCCGCCTGGATCCTGCGGGCATCGACGTCGCTGTCGATGTCCGCTTCCATCACGGCGATGCGGATCTTGTCCTTGAGGAGATTGACGGTACGGATCAGGGTCGTGGTCTTGCCGCTGCCCGGCGAAGACATGAGGTTCAGCAGATAAACCCCCTTGTTTTTCAGTTCGGAGCGGAGCGCGGCGGCGTCTTCTTCGTTCGCCGCAAAGATGCTCTTCTTGATCTCGATGACTTTCACTTCGTCCATAAGAGCGCGTGAAATCGGTTATTAATCAGTAGTGTGGTTTTGGTTCCCAAAGTTACGATTTATTTTTGTATATTTGTAACCCGTATTCACCACAATTCTATTCTTATGCAATACGGGTACGACAACGAGAAATATCTCAGGATCCAATCGGAGCACATCAAGGAACGCATCGCCAAATTCGGCAACAAGCTGTATATGGAGTTCGGAGGCAAATTGTTCGACGACTACCACGCCAGCCGCGTGCTGCCCGGATTCGAGCCGGACAGCAAGTTCAAGATGCTCTACCAGTTGAAGGACGATCTGGAGATCGTGATCGTGATCAGCGCCGTGGACATAGAGAAGAACAAGGTCCGCAACGACCTGGGCATCACCTACGACGTGGACGTGCTGCGTCTGCGCGACGAGTTCATGGAGCGCGGCTTCAGCGTCAACAGCGTCGTCGTCACCCACTATAACGGCCAGGCCAGCGCGGACGCCTACCGCAAGCGCCTGGAGCGGATGGACATCAAGGTGTACTACCATTACACGATCGAAGGCTACCCCAACAACGTGGCCCTGATCGACTCCGACGAGGGCTTCGGCAAGAACGACTACGTGGAGACCACCAAACCGCTGGTGGTGATCACGGCCCCCGGTCCCGGCAGCGGCAAGATGGCCGTCTGCCTGAGCCAGCTCTACCAGGAAAACAAGCGCGGCATCAAGGCCGGCTACGCCAAATTCGAGACCTTCCCGGTCTGGAGCCTGCCGCTGAATCATCCCGTGAATATCGCCTACGAGGCCGCCACGGCCGACCTGGACGACGTCAATATGATCGATCCCTTCCACCTGGAGGCCTACGGCGAGACCGCGGTCAACTACAACCGCGACATCGAGATCTTCCCGGTGATGAACGCCCTCTTCGAGGACATCTACGGCGAGTCGCCGTACAAGTCTCCGACCGATATGGGCGTCAATATGATAGGCCCCTGCATCAGCGACGACGCCGTCTGCCGCGAGGCCTCCCTGCAGGAAATCATCCGCCGCTACTATACCGCGCTATGCAAATTCGCCGACGGCAAGGCCACGGAGGGCGAAGTCAACAAGCTGGTCCTGCTGATGAAGAAAGCCGGCATCACCACCGCCGACCGCAAGACGACCGTCGCCGCGCACGAGCGCCTGGAGAAGTCAGGCGGCGCCACGGCGGCCATCGAGCTCGAGGACGGCACCATCCTGACGGCGGAGACCTCTCCCCTGCTCGGCCCCAGCGCGGCGCTCCTGCTCAATGCGCTGAAGCATCTGGCGGGCATTCCGCACAATGTCAAGCTCATCCCCAAGACGATGATCGCCCCGATCCAGAAGACCAAGGTCACCTACCTGCACGGGCACAACCCGCGCCTGCACACGGACGAGGTGCTGGTCACGATCTCGATGATGAGCCTGCTGGACGAGAACTGTATGCTCGCCCTCGCCCAGCTGCCCAAGCTCAAAGGCGCGCAGGTCCACTCCACCGTAATGCTCAGTGAAGTGGACCGCAAGACTTTCAAGAAACTGGGCGTCGATCTCACCTGCGACCCTGTGCGCAAGATGAAGGACCCCAAGACGAGCGTCGAAGAGGAGCTCTAGCGAACCAGATTCTGCAACGCAGCGCCGAAAATCAGGTAGGAAGTATTACCGGCGATGGTGCCTTCGTTCTGGCCCCACAGGAACGGCCAGTCATCGTAGTTCTCGAAATGGTCCGGGTGGCGGAACAGCACGCCCGGGGCCACGTTGCCGGGGATGAAGGAGAAGTCCGCCCGGTTGTTGCCGTAGAACACCTCCTTGGGACGCGTGGCGCCGACGGCGGCCACCAACGAATAATTGTGGTACGGGTGGCAGCCGAAGAGGTAGCCGGCGGCCTTGAGGGCGTATTCCGGGCCTATGATCTCCGGGAAATACTTGCTCGCGAAGGCGGCGGTGGTGCCGAAAGTGACCACGCTGCCGCTGGCCGCCCAGTTGCCCAGGCCGATCGGCACGCCGTAAGGGTTGTCCTCATCCATACTGTCCAGATATTCCTTATACTGCTGCACGTACGGGATCAGGCGCTCCCTGTAGGCCGCATCCAGGTACGGGATGGCGTCCAGGGCGGCCGAGATGGCGGACTGGGCATTGCGGTCCAGCGCCGGCCAGATCTGCTCCTGGAAATCGTCCAGATAGTGCTGCTCCCCTGTCGAGACATACAGCTGCAGGTTGGTGGACATATTGCCGAAGCCGCCGCGGCCGCGGTTGCCGCCGGCCGGGTTGCGCTGCATCAGTTCCGTGCCTTCCTTCATCAGGCGCTTGGACTGCGTGAGGGCGCGGCGGGACAGGTCGTCGTTGTAGCCCGCCAGGGCGCGGCTGGCCGCCGCGAACATCGTCGCGGCCTGCAGGTCCAGGAACGGGTTGCGGGTCGTGAAAGCCCACATATCGTCGGGCGTGCCGCTGGACCTGCCGTCCGCCGACTTCTCGTACGGTTTCAGGCGCGGATCGTAATGCAGGCCGTCCGTGATCGCCGCGGCGTCGCCCAGGTGGTGGTAATTGTCCAGGACGGAATTGGAGAGGGTCTGCGCCATATGGCCGATGTTTTCGGCCTGCGCGACCAGGTTCAGCGTGCCGTGCTCGATGTACTGCAGCACGTCGGGAACGCCGTCCGGACGGTGCAGGTCCACGTAGCGCTGCTTCTCGCTGACGAAGGTCTCGTCGCGCATCGGCTTGAAGCGCTCCCAGGCGGAGACCAGGTTCTGCACCACGCTGATGTTGGAGCCCGTCTCGATGTCGAAGTCGCCGGCATCGAAGAAACCGCCCACGTTCAGGCCGGGGATCAGCTGCAGCGCCTTGTATTTCGTGTCGATGACGCCCTGGCTGTGCAGGTCGAAGTGGTCCGTGTTCGCGGGTGCCTGGAGATAACCCTCCTTGAAGGGCTCCCCGTGCCACACGCGGTAGCCTTCGTTGACCATCATATGGTTCATATGGATGGGGATCCAGACGTCGCTCGTGGCGTCCGTGATCCGGTCGAGCACGTCCTCGCCGATGATGAAATTGTCCGTCTTCACGTCTCCGTAGCGGAGGAAGTACACGCCCGGCTCCTGCACGGAGGAGAAGTCGAACTTGGCGTAGTGATACTTGTAATAATCGCCCCAGGAGCGCACCGGACCCGAGAAGACGCGGGCTTCGGTCCCGTCCGGCTTCACCTGCCAGACCTCGGCGGTCGCGCGCACCTTGTCGGCCTTGTCCAGCTCCACCACGGCCACCTTCGGCTGCGCCGGCAGGTAGCCGACCTGGGAGAAGCCCACGTTCGGCTCGCGGACCCAGCCCGCGACGGCGTTCGGCTCCACGGTCCAGCTCAGGACCTTGCCGGTCTTGCCGGCGGGCAGCAGGCTGCGCAGCACGTACCAGCCGTTCTGCGCCAGGAGACGACCGTCGTACAGCATCAGCTCGGCGTCCTCGGAAGTGATCTTGATCATACGCTCCGGCGCGTCCGGCGCCGCCACGAGGGTGTGGCCGACGGAGAGCGGGAGCGGATCCACGAAGCGGCCGGTGCCCCGGTCGTCATAGGTCCTGTAACCCTTGAACTGCTTGACTTTCTCATCGTTGGGGCGCGTGACGGTGGCGCTGGCGGCATAGCGCGGGAAGCGCTCCGCACAGCCGTCCATCAGGTAGGCCTTGTTCCAGTACTGCGACGGGAGGAGCTCCAGGTTCAGGCCGGCGTCGCCTTCCAGCTCCGCCGGGAGCGGCTTGTCCAGCCACACGTCGATACGGAAGGCATTCCCCTCCGGGCTCACGACGATGCGGGAGTCGAAATCATAGTCCGGATAGCGGAGGCCGACCTCGATCGTGCCCGCCTCGGCGTCCACGTTGCGAAAGCTCGTCTCCGGGACCAGGTCCCACTGCTCCGGCGTATTGACGAGGCGGACGGCGCCGCCCTGCACGGTACGGACGCCGTGGTGGATGATCTCGATGCCGGAGTTCTTCTCGTCGTTGAAGCCGCCGGAGAAGGTATTGCTGTACACGAGGACGTTGACGCCACGCCGCTCGAAATACTCCAGTTCATTGAGTTCGAGTCCGGAATCGGCTGTGCGGGCGCAGGCTGCAAGCAGCAGCGGGAGGATGAGGAAGGCGATTCTATTCATAAAAGGACAATTCTGTTTGTCCAAAGATAGCCTTAAATGGCGTATCCGCCTACTCCATTTGCACCAAGTTGTTGTACTATTGTATCAACGTTTGTCGAAATGCTGGTAATCCTTCTGGCTGGACCAGCTGCCGCCCCAGGTGAAGCCGTGTTCGAGGAAGAGCTGGCAGCAGAGGTCGTCGCGGGTGATCTTGTGCGGGAAATCGATGCTGCGGTCCACGTAAGGCTGCCCTTCGGGCGGCCTCACCACGCCGTTGCGGTCGATGTAGGGATTCTCCAGCGGATTCACGTCCACGGCCAGCCCGAGCGCGTGGCGCGAAAGGTTCTTCTGGCCCGGCACCGTGCGGTAATTGAAGCAGGAGGTGTTGTCCGCCTTCATCGATTCGTCGTCGGAGCCGCCGAAATCGTCCACCAGGCGGATGCTGCGGATCGGATACTGTGCATCGTACAGCCGAATGAAGATGTCCAGCAGGTCCTCGGCGATCGCCGCGTTGCAGACCATCTCCCCCGTCTGCGGGATACCGTCGAAACCGATGAACGAGAGCCGCAGGTAGCGCAGCTGGTCCAGGCCGATCGTGGCCCCTTCGGGATAGGAATTCCCGCGCATACGGGCTTCCACTTCCGGAGGGATCTCCGATGCGGTGAATTCGGGCACGAAGCGCGGCGGCGCCTGCACTTCCGGAGCCGGCGTCACGGACGCGGACGGCTCCTGCGCCTGCGCGCCGCGCTGGCGGCAGGCGCCCGCGAGGAAGAGGACGGCGATCGCCAGGCAGGGCAGCATCCGGGAGGAAAAAGTACGCATACGGGAAATCTTTTCTACAAATATACGAAATAAAATTGCTAACTTTCCCTTGTGAAATCCCGCACCTACATCGCCATCGACCTGAAGTCCTTCTACGCCTCCGCTGAGTGCGTGGCAATGGGGCTCGACCCGCTCGACACGCACCTCGTCGTGGCCGATGCGAGCCGCACGGAGAAGACCATCTGCCTGGCGGTCTCCCCTTCCCTCAAGAGCTACGGGATCGGCGGCCGCGCCCGGCTGTTCGAGGTCGTGCAGGCCGTGCGCCGCATCAACGGCGAAAGGCGCCGGAGCGCGCCGGGCCGGCGTTTCGGCGGCAAGAGCCACATCCATTCCGAGCTGCAGCGCGACCCGTCCCTGGAGCTGGACTACATCGTGGCGCCGCCCCGTATGGCCCATTATATGGAGGTCAGCGCCAGGATCTACAGCATCTACCTGCGCTACGTCTCGCAGGAGGACGTCCAGGTCTATTCCATCGACGAGGTCTTCATCGACGCCACGGACTATCTCAAGGCCTACAAGCTCTCCGCCCACGATTTCGCGCGCAAGCTCATCCGCGAGGTGCTCGCGGAGACGGGCATCACCGCCACGGCCGGCATAGGCCCGAATCTCTATCTGTGCAAGATCGCGATGGACATCGAGGCCAAGCACAGCCCCGCGGACGCGGACGGCGTGCGCATCGCCGAGCTGGACGAGATGAGTTACCGCCGCAAATACTGGACGCACCGGCCGCTGACGGACTTCTGGCGCATCGGCCGCGGCATCGCCGCGAAACTCGAATCCAACGGGCTCTACACCCTGGGCGACGTGGCGCGCTGCTCCCTCGGCAAGCCCTACGAGCGGCTCAACCCGGAGCTCCTGTATAAACTGTTCGGCGTCAACGCCGAACTCCTGATCGACCACGCCTGGGGCTGGGAACCCTGCACGATGGCCGACATTCGGGCCTACCGCCCCGCGACCAGCAGCCTGCAGAGCGGCCAGGTCCTGTCCCAGCCCTACACCTTCGAGAAGGCGCGGGTGGTCATTCACGAGATGACGGACCAGCTGGTCCTGAGCCTGGTGGACAAAGGCCTGGTCACGGACCAGATGGTCCTGAGCGTGGGCTACGACGTCTCCTGCCTCACGGATCCGGAGCGCCGCGCCCGCTACGACGGACCGACGACGAAGGACTGGTACGGCCGTCCCGTCCCGAAGCCCGCCCACGGCTCCGTCAACCTCCCCCGCCAGACCTCGTCCACGCGTATCATCGCCGACGCGGTGCTGGAGCTCTTCGACCGCATCGTGGATCCGGCGCTGCTCGTCCGGCGGATGTACGTCGTCGCGATGCACCTCGTGGACGAATCGAAGGTACAGGCCGTCCAGCTGGACCTTTTCGAGGAGCCGGCCGAAGAGGACGGGCGCGAACGCAGCCGCCAGGAAGCCATCCTCGCCATCAAGCGCAAATTCGGCAGCAATGCCATCCTGACGGGCACCAACTTCGAGGAAGGCGCCACCGGACGCGACCGCAACAGACAGATCGGAGGACACAAGGCATGAACGATTTCGACCACCGCTACGACGACATCATCGCGCTCCCCCACCCGGACCCGGACCCGAGGCGCCACCCGCGTATGGCCATAGCCGACCGCGCGGCCCAGTTCGCCCCCTTCGCCGCCCTCACGGGCTTCGGCGGCGTCATCGACGACACCGCCGACCGCCACCTCGCCGAGCAGCCGGAGATGTACGGCGATGACGATGATCCGCGCATCCCGGAACCACAATATTGAAAAGATACGGCAGGATTATGAAAAAGGAGGTGTGTTTTTTTCGCTACTTTTGCGAAAAATGCACGCAAACCACATTCTGCATATTATGAAAAAAGTACTTCTTTTCTGCGTTGCGGCACTCGCGTTCTGTGCCTGCAACTCCCAGCCGAAGACGCCCGGCCTCGTGAAGGTCACCGGCGGTCTCGTGCAAGGTGTCGTCGAAGAGGATATGATGATCTTCAAGGGCATTCCGTTCGCGGCTCCGCCCGTCGGCGACCTGCGCTGGAAAGCCCCCCAGCCCGTGATTCCCTGGGAGGGCGTCCTCCAGGCCGACAAGTTCGGCCCCAGCCCCGTCTCCAATATGGGCTTCCCCCGCGACGCCAGCGAGGACTGCCTGTACCTGAACCTCTGGACCCCGGCCAAATCCCCGAAGGACAAGCTCCCGGTGATGGTCTGGATCTACGGCGGCGGCTTCTCGATGGGCTCCTCCTCGATGTATGACGGCGCGCCCATCGCCCGCGAAGGCGTCATCCTCGTGACGATCAACTACCGCGTCGGCAAGCTCGGCTACTTCGCCCATCCTGCCCTGAGCGCCGAGAACCCGCAGCACGTCTCGGGCAACTACGGCATCCTCGACCAGGTGGCCGCCCTGCAGTGGGTCCACGACAACATCGCCAAATTCGGCGGCGATCCCGCCAAGGTGACCATCTTCGGCGAGTCCGCCGGCGCCATCTCCGTGAGCATGCTCTGCGCCTCCCCGCTCTGCAAGGGCCTCTTCCGCGGCGCCATCTCCCAGAGCGGCAGCTCCTTCGGCCCCGTCCTCCCGAAATCCTACCCGGGTGAGAATATGCAGACCCTCGCCACCTGCGAGCAGGAAGGCGTGGAATACGGCAATGCGATGGGCGCCACCACGGCCGAAGCCCTCCGCGCCCTCGACGCGGTCACGGTCAGCCGCCAGACCGTCGTCACCGGCGGCGCCTGGCCCATCGTGGACGGCTACGTGATTCCGGACGACCAGTACAAGATGTACAAGGCCGGCAACTACAACGACGTGGCCCTGCTGATCGGCTACAATGCCGACGAAGGCGACAGCTTCGGCTTCACCGAGGATCCCAAGGAGCACGTCGCCGCCACCAAGGAGCGCTACGAGGACTATGCCGAGAAGCTCCTCGCGGTCTATCCGCTGGAGCCGGACGGCAAGGTGGGCAAGACCGCCCGCGACCTGGGCCGCGACTCCGCCTTCGGCTGGGGCACCTGGATCTGGGGACGCCTGCAGAACGAGACGGGCAAGCAGCCGGTCTATCTGTACTACTTCGACCAGGATCCGATGTATCCGGAAGGAGACCGCCGCTACGGCCACAAATCCCCGCACGGACAGGACGTGGACTACGTGTTCCAGAGCCTCCGCCCGAACAGCACGCACAACCCCACCGACCAGGAGCTGGCGAAATATATGCTGAAATACTGGACCAACTTCGCCAAGTACTGCGATCCGAACGGCAAGGGCGACGATCCGACCCTCCCGAAGTGGCCGCTCTTCAAGAACGAGAACTCGCAGGTGATGGTCCTGACGGGCGACGGCCCGCATCCCGCCCCGGTACCTTCCGAGGACGCAATGTGGGTGCTTGACGAGTACTTCGCCTGGAGAAGATCCCAGGAGTAAACTACAGAAAACCTACTTCTTGAGCCGGTCGATAGCGTGTTCCAAGCTTTCGGTCGGCTCAATGATATTGTAGTCCTTCCAAAAGTCCGGATCGGCGTAGATCTGCGTCTTCTCAGCCAGGATGTCGTTGCTGCGGAAGCTTTCCCTCCGGTCGATCGGGATCACGGCTGCGCCGTTGTAGCGGTTGGTCACGACCATTTCCGCGACGGCGGTGAACTCCGTGCGCCAGAGGCGCTTGCGGGCGTCGCAGTCGAAGCGGAAGAGGGTGCGGACGTAGCTCAGGCGGCTCTTGCCGTTCTCCCGCTTGTAGTTCAGCAGCAGGGACATCTCCTTGGGCCTGAAACGGATGTCCGAAGGCTTGCGGACCAGCATCACGCGCGTGGCCTTGTCGGGGTCGGACATATCCAGCGAGAGCTCGATGCGCGTAAAGGAGAGCGTCTCCTGGTCGATATAGATGCGCCCCGTCTGCAGGGCGTATTCGAGTTCGCGTCCCGGACTCACCCCGATGACGATCTGGCGGCGGTCGTCGATCATCGCCGGCTCCATCATCTCGAAGTGGTAGTTCTCCATCTCCTGCTCGTTCAGCACGAGCATACGGTTCTTCACGACGTCCAGGTCCACGGCCTGCGTGGGACCGCCCATCACCTTGACGGCGAGGGTGTCGGAGCGGCGCGGGCTGGTCAGCAGGCGGCTCTTCTCCACCGCCGTACGGTCGAAACCGATATTCGGGCGGAAAGAGGTCTTGTACAGCTTCGTGACGGCCTCGGAGATATAGATGAAGCGCTGGCGCTTCTGCGCCGTCTCCCTATAGAAACAATCGAACAGCTCCGGCTCGGACGGGCAGTTGTCCTGGATACGGTAGATGGCTTCCCGGAGGATCACGACCGGATCTCCCGTCAGGACCGTGGCGGGATCCAGGGTGAAGGGGCCGCGCGACAGGAAGATGCGCATATCCTTGTCGCGGTCCGCCGGGAGCGTGGCCACCTTGTAGCCCAGCAGCGAGAAGTTGACGGTGGCCGGCTCGGTATCGGACTTGATGACGAAGGTGCCATCGGCATTGGTCACGGTGGCGTAGTTCGTGCCCGGCAGGGTCACGGCGACGTATGAAAGGGGTCTGCCATTGTCAGCATCCACCACGGATCCACGGACGACGTAGCGGAGCGAATCGACCTGACCGAAGGCCAGGCAGCAAGCCAACAGGCACAAAAAGGTCAGAGAATACTTAAAAGACTTCACGGCAAATAAATTGATTATCTGCCGTGAAGATAGTAAAAAATCAAGAAAAACAAATACCTAGCGGTTGGGTTTGTCCCAGACCCGGGTCTCGGTGCAATGCACCATTACGCCGAGTCCGCCGCAGGAGATGCGGAAGTCGCCTTCCTCCAGGCGCCAGCGGTTGTCGTCGCCGACGAAGGACAGCTCGTCCGCCGGGACGTCGAATTCCACGGTCTTCATCTCGCCGGGCTCCAGGCAGATCTTTTCGAAGGCGCGCAGGCGCTTCACGTCCGGGATGATGCTCGCGACGATGTCGCTGGAATACAGGAGCACGGCCTCCTTGCCGCTGCGGGTGCCGGTGTTGATCACGTCCACGCTGAAGTGCAGCACGTCGCCGGAGCGGAAGCTGTCCTGCGCGACCTGCAGGTTGCTGTAAGCGAAGGTCGTATAGCTCAGGCCGTGGCCGAAGGGCCACTGGACGTCCATCACGGCGTCGTAGTTGTAGGAGCCCTCCATCATCTCGCGGTGCTCGGAGACCTTGTAGTCGTAGTTGTGCAACGAATTGATGTACTTGGAATAGGTGAACGGCAGCCTGCCGGAGAAGTTCTCGTCGCCGGCGAGCAGCGAGGCCAGGGCGTCGCCTCCGTAGTTGCCGGGGAGGAAGAGGCCCACCACGGCGCCGGCGAGCGGCTC
>JAEEGG010005886.1_pt1 | contig 28931 bp, 21 predicted proteins | sample 9134161 | NCBI WGS metagenome assembly JAEEGG01 (sample SAMN16246543, study PRJNA631951) | gut metagenome | biome: gut microbiome; feature: rumen; material: CR-attached | host: Bos | place: Iran: Karaj | collected 2018-10 | reverse complement strand
ACCACACGCAGACTTCGACGAAGAAGTGGACCACTTCCAAGACCGCCGCGCAGTATAATGCGTTTTTCGCCATCAACATGACGATGGAGGATGCGAATGGTGGGCCACAAGGATATGTGAAGGTCGATGGCGTGGAAGTGCCGAGTCTTCGGTCGACAGGCCCGGATGGATTCGCGTTCAATGACGACAAGACCTACAAGTTTGACAGAAAATGGCTTGACATAGATCCAGAAACGGGGAAGCCAAAAGCGGACGCCTGGGCAAATGTCGTTTCACACGAGGCGTATACGGTTCACAATGGCATCCCGTCATGGGATGGCTCGGCAAACTTCAGTAAGGCCAACTATACTTTCTTTGGCACTACGGCAGATGGCATCCTCTGGGCATGCGTGGTGGACGGAAGACGTTCTGCCTCAGATGGTCTTGCATACCACGAGGTTGGAGCTCTCCAGTTTGCGCTTGGTTGTGTTGAAGGCGTCTGCTGCGACGGCGGAGGCTCGGCAACAATGGCTATCCGCAAGGATCTAATGACGGCCTCGAACATTTGCGACACGCAGAAGACGTCGGCTGACTCCTCCGACTACTACACAATGAATTATCTCTCTGGCAGGACGGTGTTCGGCGTTAACATCGGGGCGGGCTCTGAGCGTGCCGTCATCAACCAGCTTCTCTTCGTCGAGGCTCCGCCCGAGGCCGCGCCTGCAAAGCGCAGCCTGGCGTTCTACGTGGACTAAATCGCACCGGCGCATCTTCCTGCGCCCGCCTGTCAAGTCAGCGGCATTCATCCGCGACTCGGCGGATTTGGTATAATATCCGCATGGTTCATTCAGAAGAGGAATTTGCGCCGCGGCAGGCGGCCGGCAGGAGGGTCAGGAAGTGAAGGTTGTCTCGATCGCTAGCGGATCGAAGGGGAACGCCTATCTTGTGGAGCAGGCGGGAGAGGCGGTTCTGATAGACTGCGGGGTATGCCTGAAGAAACTCAAGGGGATCGAGTTTTCCGCCGTCCTTGTCACGCATTCGCATTCCGACCACGTGAGCGGACTCAAGGCGCTTCTGAAGCACCGGGACGTCCCGGTGTTCGCCAACGCGATGACTGCCGAGGCGACGGCCTGCGAGTTCGGGGTTCCGGAGGACTCGTTTGTGTGCTTCGAGAACGGACAGTCCTTCGATGTCGGACCTTTCGCGGTGTCGCCTTTTTCGATTCCGCACGACACGAGCGACCCTGTCGGCTTTCTCGTGTCCGCGGCGGGGGAGACGTATTTCCACGGAACGGACATCGGCACGCCGCTTGATTCGATCGGGCTCAAGCTTGCGGAGGCGGACTTCGCGACGCTCGAGTCGAACCACGATCCGGTGCTGCTGCGCCAGAGCGGGAGGCATCCGAGCCTCATCCAGCGCATTGCGGGTCCGCGCGGGCATCTCTCGAACGACCAGGCCTGCGGCCTCGTGCGGCGCTTTGCGTCGCCGAAGCTCAAGTCTCTTGCGCTTGCGCACCTGTCGCGCGACTGCAACGTCCCGCGCATGGCGGAGGAGGCGATGCGCTCGACGCTGCTCGAGATGGGCAGGCCGGACGTATCGCTGAAGGTCCTGTGCCAGGACGAATCCGTCGAGCTGTGAGCGTTTCGCGCCCTTGATGAGAAAATTTCCGTTTTTTCCCTCTTGATGTTTTGAGGATAATTGTGTTATAATTGCATTGTCCTGCGGGAGACCGCATGGAACTTGATCTTTGACATACCGCCTAGCGAAACTGCTGGGCGGACGGTCGCCACCAATGACAGAAGAACGTTGGCAGCAACGCTCCACAGATTCGGGAGAGCGACAGAGACTCCGCCGCGCACATGGGAGTGTGCCTCCGGCGGAACGTACGCGACAGCGTATAGTAGCTTTTCAGAAAACCGCTAATTTTCTAATGCAGAAGCGAACTACGACTGTGCGCGCGCGTGGACTAGTGTCCATGCGGCGCACTTTCCTATTCATGTTTCTGCATGGGCTCTTAGCGGTGCCTCTGAAAGACTGAATTTCGGGAGTGCGCCGCTCTTGTTATATAAGGCGACGGCTCTCGGCATCGAAGGAGTTGCCAGCCCTGCGACCCCGAGGTGCATAAACATAGTTGGGCACGCGAGGGATGAACAAGATGAAGAAACTGATGAACATTGCTGGCGCATTTGCGCTTGCTGGAATTATGGCGGGCTGTGTTACTCATCCGCTTGCTGAAAAAGTGACTGAATACGACCGGCAGAGTTATTCGAATCCCAATGCCCGTATCATACCAAATGGAAAATTCAACATTGAGATACAGTCGAAGACGGTTCCGAACATTGGGACCGAGGGCGGATTCGTTAAGGTTGTGGACAAGGCGATGGAGGAGAGGGCAACTGCGCGGCTGAATGGACTTGGCTGGTTCCAGGTGGCGAATCGCCGCGACATTAAAAAGATTGCGGAGGCGAACGCGGCCAACGGCGACGAGAGCGCGAACGACGCCGGCAAATTGATGAAGGCTGATCTTCTTTTTGTGGCCGACTCTAGCTATGCGCTCTACCACAAGGAAAAACTTCGTCCTTGCAACCAGATCAAGGACGCAGGTGCGATATCCATCAAGAGCGATTTCCGCTTGGAGGATGTGGCGACGGGCAAGATACTCGTCCAGAAGACGGTCGAGGTCAAGAGTCCGGAGCATCGCAAGACCGCGCAGATATTGGCGTCCGTGCCGAATGTCGTCGACGCAAACGTCAAGGACTTCGCCTCGTTGCTTTCAGCGCGATTCCTCCCCGGCGCGCCCGTCGTGGAGACGCGTGGATCTGGCAAGTGCGCCCGTGTGAAGATGGGAAAGAATTACCAACTTTCGCCCGGCACAAAAGTTGACTTCTTCGTGGACGAGAAGACGGATGGTGGTGCCTTCGACAGGCGTGTCTTTGCGACAGGCACGGTTCTGGAAGACGGTCTGGAGGAAAAGCAGTCCTGGGTTGAGGTCGACAACTACGAGGCCGCAAACGTCCATGTGGGCCACAGTGCGAAGGTCCAGGAAGCCGCCGCCAAGTGATGTTGGTGATGTGAAAAGGCAGACGGCGTCAGTTTTGACGTCGTCTGCAGTCAGACCTTAGAGAGGAGATATTCACATGAAAAGCGCGTTTGCCGGTCTTGTAATCCTTTTGTCAGCCGCGGCCTTTGCTGCTCCAAAGCAAAAGGCGGTGGTATATGTGGACCATTTCATCCCCGTGCCGGGAGCCAACTGCCAGATAAAGCAGTCGGAGGTCCAGATTCTCCAGGATCGCATTGTCGGGAATGTGACATCGTCTCGAAAATACGAGGTTGTAGAACGCGAAAACCTGGCAAAGGTCCAGAAGGAACTCCAGCTGGTGGATGCGGGGATGACGGAAGGCGCTGCGCCTGAATCGAACAGGCTGAAGGCCGCAGGGTACATCATATACGGCAAGATAATCCAGTATCGCCACTACGTCAACCAGGCATCGGCAGGTGGGCTTGCCGTGAACTGGCTTTTTGGAACAATAGAGATACAGATTCGCATAACCAACATCGGGGACGGGCGGATTCTTGCGGCGAAGACAATCAAGCAGAAAGCGAAGAAGGGGTTGACGAATGCGGTTGCAACATCGCAGGACCTTGAACTTGAGGTTATGACTGAAGCATTGGAGAAGGTGGCGAAGGAGGTTGTGATTGAGCTTAACAACGTTGCATTCCCTGTCTACGTGACGGATGCGGACGGGAAGTTCCTGGCCGGCAATGTCTCTGCGGAGCAGGTGACGATTGGCGACATTTGGGAAGTGTGGAAAAGGCGAGGTCCGAAGATCAATCCGGATACGGAGGAGCAGGAGGGGTATCGCGAGAAGCTGGTCTGCCAGGTGCGCGTGTCCCGCCCGGGCCCCAAGGAGACCAAGTTCGAATGTCTCAACAAGCAGGACGGGCAGGAACTGGAGGAATTGTTCGACTCGATTTCGTCTCTGCCGGTTCAGAAGATGCGTGAGAAGGGCCTGATTATGCGCAAGGCGCCCGAAAGCGAGCAAGACATGGAGGACGGCAGGGCGAAACCGCAGAACAAGCCGTCGCTCAACGAGGCCCTGGGTGGGTTCTAATAGGAGGGCGGCATATGCGTAGGGTACAGTCGTTGCATGCCGTTTTGGCGTTGGCAGCCGCCGTATTGTCGTCGTTGCACGCGCGGGCGGAAATACCTGCGCCGGTGGTGAATCTTGTCGCAGAGATGCGCGAGAACGGCTCAACAGTACAAGGCGGCGTGTCGAAGGACATCGGCGTGTTCATTGTTGGAATTGGCCATGCAAGATATCGCGAGGACGATGTCTCCTTGAGCCGTGAGATCGCAGAGGCAAACGCAAAGAAACAGCTGGCGTCCGCCTTGGGGCAGTCGTTCAAGGCGCACGACACTGTGGCGCTCAGAATGACGGCGGACAGCGACGGCAACGCCGAGGCATCGGCCTTTGTCTCGTCTCTCTCGGAATCGTCCATAAGCCAGATGATGAAAGGCCTTCAGATTGCGGGATCCGGCAGGAATTCCTCAGGCGAGATGGAGGTCGCGATGTACCTGACGGCGAAGATGCAGGACAGGACGTCGGATCTTGCCGCCGCACAGTTGAAATGGGGTGACAGGGGCGTGGTTGCCGCCGTGGGCATAGACGTCCAGCGTGACATAGCCGAGAAAAACGCGCTTCGCTCCGCTGTAGAGCAAGTGGCCGGCACGCTAGTGGTGGGCAAGGTCTCGGTAAATGAGCGAGAGGAGATGCACAAGCGCCTTGCCACAACAGCCGGTGCGCTCGTCGAGGAATATCGCATAACCAGGGAGACTAAGGTCGAGACCGAGTTCCGCGTGGAGATTCTGGCCAAGGTCGACAAGCGCAAACTCTACGACAGCTATCGTTCGTATTTCAAGTGCCTTGACAATCCCGTCTTCTGCATTGTGGCCACGGATGAGTCCCTGATACGACACTTCTCGCAGTTCTTCGCCGACAAGGGCTTCCTCCTCACAAACGTTCCTGCCGAATGCCAGTACCTTATAAAGCTTGACGGGCGTTTCCGCGATCGCCCGACGCCAGGGAATCCGAGGTCTATGGGCACGATGCTTGCGCTCAGCATTCAGATAGTCTCGCTGGATGGCACGAAGACGCTGCTGACCATGAACGAGCGCCAGGCCAAGGACAGCGAGGTGCTTTCAGCCGAGCAGCGCCGGGAAGAGACCGCCCGCCGGATATTCGACAAACTTGAGACGCGCCTTCACAAGGCAATCCAAGACATGGTTGTGCGCATGCTGGACGAAGTCGATGAACAGCCCGCCGGCACGTCAACTGGAGGCACCGCCTTTTGATAGTCAAATAGTTCACAACACAAAAATCAACAAAGGAAAACAAATGAAAAAACTCATGTTCACGGTTGCACTTGCGGCGACAGCCGGTGCAATATACGCACAGGAGGCCGGAGTGCCCCCCGCTGCTCCCGAGACGACGGTGGCCGCTGCCGCCGCGGTTGCGTCGGACAATACATTGGCGGTTGCGGCCGCGGCATCTGATGATGGCGGCGCTGCAATCATCGCCATGGCGGAGGAAAAGGCCTCCGAGGTGGCCGCTCTGCCCGACGAGCCCGGGGAGTCGGCGCTCAACAAGGTCAACACTGATCTTGAGACGATGGGCATTGCCCCAGGTTACGACGCGGAAAAGAAGGCGATCATTCAGGTCGCCCAGGCCGACATTGAGATGCCCGACCCCGCCAAGGATCCGGCGTTCATGGCTAAGCGCGAGCAGATCGGGAACTTTGCGCTTCTGCAGGCGAAAGCGGAGATCATCCGGGCGATCTATACTGAGTTCTCCGCCATGGATCGTGCGCTGACGAAGTTTGACGAGGAGTCGAATCCCGCCCAGGAGAGATTCATGGCTGCGAAGGCGGCGGTCGAGGAAAAGCGCGCTGAACTTGCCGAGGCGATCGCGCAGTACAACGCCGCCGACGCAAAGACCGTCAGCGACGTCACCCTCAACGACCGCTTTGGCTCCTTTATCGACGCTGTCATAAAGAAGATTGACAGTTCGTATGACCCAGGTGCCATAGCGGCGTCCAAGAAAATCGACGCCGCTGCCGCAAAGGTGGAGGCAGAGGCGCTGAAGGAGAAGGCGAAGATGCTCGCGGCCGAATACAAGGCGCTTGAGGAGGCGGCGGCAAAGCTGCCGCAGGAACCGGCCCTGGAGACGGAGAGCACTGCGTCCATGCTCTCCAAGATGCCCCTGTTGGGTGCGTCCGTCCTGACGCAGGCGGAATCCTGGGACCCAGGCACGAAGCAGTACAGCGTTGCAGTCGCCGTTGTCTGGTCTCCAAAGCTTCAGTCCTGTGCACTCAAGATCGGCACGGGGGATTTCACTGCGGCCGGGAAGCCCGGCAAGTTCTCCAAGCTTGACTGGGTCAAGGCGCAGGACTGGTGTTCCATGATCGGCACGAGACGCTTCACGGATGACAAGGGCAACAACTATTTTGTGGGAATCGGCGCCATCGACCCCGGACTTGGCGTTCAGGCGAACGCAAAGAGGATGCTTGCGGAAACACTTGCGCGAAAGAATGTCGCGATGGCCCTGATCGGCGATCTTGAGACCCAGAGAGAGGTCAAGCAGAACCTCAAGGTCTACGCGGACCAGTCGACTGCCACAAAGCAGAAGATAGTCGATGCGATTGCCTCCAAGGTTGATCTTCATCTGAAGGGATGCCTGTCGCTTGCGAAGAAGGAGGTCAAGCATCCCATTACGGGCAAGCGCATATATGTCAGCGCCTACTACATCGACCCCGCGCTGGCGAAGGAAGCGGGCGAGACTATGAAGAAGATGTTTGCCGATGCGGGCTTGGTCGCTCAGCATACCAACAAGCAGCGCGGCGTCGTTGAAGGTGCAACAAAAGCCTATGGCGCCGTCAAGAACGATCCATCCGCGCGTGCCGCCGGGGCCGCGGAGGGGGCCTCTGCGGTTAATGCAAAGGTCGAGGCAGAAAAGCGGGCTGCGGCCGAAAAGGCCCGTGCCGCCGCCGAAAAGGCAGCCAGGGCCCGTGCGGAGGATCTGAAGCGTGCGCAGGCGAACAAGCAGGCGCAGGAGGCAGCGAACAAAGCCGCCGCCGAAAAGCGCGCCGCCGATGACGATGCATCGGCCGTGAGCACAGGCGGGACCCATTCCGGCGGAACCATAGACACGGACTTCTGATGGATGTGGCTGAGTCATGAGAACCATGCGTAATCTCGGGTTTGGCCTGTGTGTTTTCATGGCTTGCACCCTGTCGGCGGCATTCGCCGCCGACAGGGAAGGTCGCCTCGCTACATACCAAAAAGAGGTTCAGTCGCGAGAAAGCGGCGTTTACGAGGTGGATGGTGATCTGTATGTCCAGGTGCGGATTCCCGCGAGCCCTGGTCCTGCAGGCAGGGTGAAGATGAAGGCCGTGCTGGAGGCGAACGAACTCCTGCGGAAATGGGCAATCGGCTATTCCGCGCAGGCGCGCGGGAAGGCTGACGCCGGTTCTGATGGCGTCAAGCTCGCTGCGGCAGTCGCGGACGCCTGTAATCCCGCATGGCGCTTCAATGACTGGAACGTTAAGATCATTGGGCAGGAGGTCTCTCGAACAGAAAAGGACTTTGTTCTGCTCTGCCAGATCATGTCCAAGGACGATGCCGTGAAGTTGATCCCGCCTTCGTTCTCGCAGGCAGTTCCGCAAGACGCGCTCTTCAAGGTGCTGCGGCCTCTTGTGGCCGCGTTCCGCACTCGCGACCCGGATAGGCTATACGGCATGTGCAATGCGCTTGACCTGGATGCAAATGCAGCAGCATCGCAGAAAGCGAAGAATGAATACGGTTCAGTCGAAGGAAAGATAAAGGAATATTTGGCGTCATCGCCGCTCGCGGCTGAATTCCGCAACCATTCCGAACGCATCCGGGCGGGGGTATCTTCGGAGTCATGGACAGAAATTCCGCTGAATCCGGAGGTGGAGAAGGCGGAAAGGGTGGTGTCAGCCACGAACATCCCCGAGAAGGTGACGAAGACGACGACCTTCGTCGTGCGAGCCCAGACTGCGGGGGAAAAGAAATCGATGGGAACTGCATTGCGAAGCGAAGTCAAGGAAGAAACCCAGGTTTCCGACGAGGAAGTGATCGTAGAGACGCGGACGGTGACGACAACAACAGTAGTCAAGACGGTCCGCCGCAGGACCGTCAGGACAAGCGCAGGAGACCCCGCTTTTGAGGAAATCTTCCTTTCCGGCGGCGAAAGACGGCAAGCCGCCGCGCCGCAGACAGAGAATGGGCGCAAGGCAGTGGCGGTGTATTTTGACGCGATTACACCCATGGACGGCAAGGCTGTGTGCATACATGATGCACTTTGCGAGAATCCCGGGGATGCGCAGCTGTGGAATCTCTACGGGCGCTGCCTTGTGCATAGGAAAGACATTCTTGGTGCACTAATATGCTTCAAGGTCGCACTAAAGATAGACGAAACTAACCAGTATGCATTGACGAATCTGGCGATATGCTACGATGTCTTGGGTTGCACTGATCTTGCATGCGGAATGGCTGTCTTGGCGTTTGGTGCCGCAGATGACGATTGGTGTGTGCGCGAAGCGCGGAAGATTTTGTCTGGGAAATAATGGAGTTGTTGAGTATGAAATGGACAAACACGGTTTACAACGGAGTTTTGATAGTCGCGTTGGCTGTGGCGGCGGGATGTTCCGCTCCTCGACCGGAATTGCTGGTGCCGATGGAGCGCGACCATGCAGTCTATGAGGACCAGGGGGCTGTTAAATCGCGTAGCGACATGAAATTCCGCATAGCGGTTTGCGTAGACAAAGACGACTACAAAAAGCATCCGGCTGTCGGGCAGGCGATCGAGGCGCAGATGGCGCAGGCGGTTTCAAGGTTCTCCTTCTTTGAATTCGTGGAACGCGAGAGGATCAGCGAACTTGCCGCCGAACGGTTGTTTTCAGGTAAGGAGGACGATGCGGACAGTCTTCTGGACGATGCGGATTGCCTGCTTTCTGTCAAGCTGAACGTTGGGCGGACGACTTTCACAAGGCAGGTTCAGAACCCATACGAACATCTTGTAGATCGATATTATGTCCCTCCGGCTCCCACTGGCAAGAAGAAGAAGGATATCCTTGCGGCGTCTGTTGCGCGAAGCGAGGCCATACAACGCGCCAAGAATGCGGCGGGCACCCACCCTGTGCAGTACTGGAGATTGGAGATAAAACCGGACTTCCGCCTGTACGAAGTCGATTCGCGCCGCGTGGCGATAGTGAAATCGTACAGGAGCGAAGCTGTAGTGTCGGGTCCCGATCAGGCCGAAAAGGCCATGGTTGACGAGATGCGCAAGCATGTGGCGACTTTCTCCCGCCTGTTGACAAGTCGGTACGCGCCTACTGCGCGTGTGCTTGAGACGCGAGGCGGCGGCGAAGTGGCTTTGGTTTCCATAGGGGCCGGCTCCGGGCTGGAGCCGGGGATGCCGGTTGAATTCTTCGAATATGCGGACTATTCCGATGTGGTCTCAGACTCAACGCGCCAGGCTCGTCTTGTGGGTCGCGGGGAGGTGCTGCCCGACTTGACGTCGACAACGGCTTGGGTATGGGTGAAGGACTATGACAAGGTTTGGATCAAGCGCGGACACTATGTGCGAGTCCCGGAGGAGCGCATGACAACTAAATAACTGGATCGCATGGCGCGACGACTGCTGTATACTGCGGAAATGAGAGACGGTCAAATACACAAATTGCTGGGGTATGCTGGCATCTGCCTGTGCCTCGCCATGTGCGCTGCCGTTTCTTCTGGTTGCCGTTCGATGCGCACTGCACAGGTCAGGCAACTCAGGGCGGAGCCGCAGCAATGTCTTCCGCGCTGGATATTCATTCCGGACGTCCCCAATATGCGTGATATGGGCGGATGGCCTGTTGCTGGCGGCCGGAGGGTCAGGATGGGCATGATATATCGCTCCTCGGCTTTTGACAGGAAGCTGAAGTGGTACGATTTCGGCTTTCGCCCGCATGCGTCAGCCGCCTCTGTGGATTTCATAACGAAGAACCTGGGCGTCAGGACGGATCTGGACCTTCGCTCGGCGAAGGAGACAGAGGGAATGTCGCAATCCCCACTTGGACCGTCGGTTCAGTGGATAAACATTCCAGCAGCGGCGTACGGTGCAATAGATTCGCCCGAAGGAAGGTCCGCGTTCGCATCGGTATTTCGCGTTTTGCTGAATGTCGACAATTATCCTGTTGTCCTGCATTGCCAGTTTGGAAGAGACCGCGCAGGAACAGTCGCTTTCCTTTTGAATGGCCTTCTTGGCGTCTCGACCGAAAAACTCGCCGACGACTGGGAATTGTCAACGGTATGGTTTGAAACAGGTAGATATACACGTGAAAGATGCGCCGGGGCGATTGTGGCGGCCATGAATCACTACGCAGGCGGCACGTTTGCCGAGAAGGTTGTGTCGTATGTGGAATCTTTGGGTTTCACGCGGGCCGAGATTGCCCGATTCGTGGAATTAATGACAGAAAAGGCAGAAGCCATTATTGCTGGCAAGGAAGGATAGCAACTATGAAGAAGCATAGCACGGTCACTATCTTATGTGGTGCGATGGGCGCTGGGATTGTTGCCTGCGTAACGGGGTGTGCGACACCTCGCCCCGAGTCGCTGCAGGTTACGGAGCGTGATAACGCCATATATGTCGATGCCGACTCAGACACGGCGAAGCGGTCGCCCGACGGCAAGTTCAAGGTGTCAGTGGCGGTGTCGGCCGGAACTTTCTCGGCTTTCGGAGATGTTCGGGACACAATCGATGCGGGGCTTGTGGAATCATTGTCGCAGTTTTCCAGATTTCAGGTTTCGGAGTTTTCCAGGCTTGGAGAACTTGAGAAGGTTCTTTCTGCGGTCGGAGAAGAAGATGCCATAACCGGCTGGATAGACGCCGATTCGCTTGATGCGCTGGTGGTGGCGAAGATAAACTCCATCACTGTTGACAGCAGGGAGGGATTGGTGATAGTCAACGGCAAGCGACAGTATTCATTTGACGTTTCGCTTGGGGTCGATTTCAGGATGTATGACAAAACGCAGAGGCAGGTGGCGTTCACGAAGAGCGTCTTCCGTTCCGACAGCGGACTTGCGGAGGCGGACGTGAGACGAAGACTAGGAGAGCTTGCTAGAGACTGCGTCGAAGAGTTCGCCAAGGCGGTGGGGAGCCGCTTTTCCCCGCAGGCCAGAGTTCTCCAGACCCGAGGCAGCGGGCTGGTTGCCAGAATATCCATCGGAAAAGACCACGGACTCTCCAAGGGGGCGGAAATAGAGTTCTACGAGATCGTGGACAATTCGGCAATAGTGGCAAGCGCCAAAAGAGACAAGAACATTGTAGGCAGGGGCTATGTATTCGAGGTTGATGCAAATTCGGCTTGGGTTGAAGTGCTAGAGCATAAGATCGTAAATGTCAAGCGCGGGCAATATGCGGCGATTATGGTCGACGAGGGGAATAAACGAGGGCTGAATCCCGTCTCTCGTTTTTTTGACCGGGCCAGGATGATAACGAAATGATCTCCCGGCAGAACTCATCTGCCGACATGAATAGAATCGGAGAGACGCATGATAGAATATCTTGACAGTGCTTTGGTCTCCGCCCTGAAGCAGATAATCGGGGGATTCGGAGTATTCCTCGTCCTTGCGCTTCTCATGGACTGGATCGGTGCAAAATTGCAGGCGATTGCTCGCTCGCTGTTCGGCAAGGGGTATGACTTTGTTCTTCTGCCGGGAACTATGTGCAGGAACGCGGGGGAGGCTCTCGGCTGCTTGATCACCGGCACTAAGATGAGCCGCAGCCTGTTTTCCGTGAATGGCAGAGACTGCGAAGTCGACCGAAAAAGGCTTCCAGTGGGCACGCCTTTTGCAGTAATCAAGCGGATGGTGATACTCGCATGTCCCATAGTCCTCGGCTGCTGCCTGATACTGGGCGTGTCACTGCTTGCCGGAAGCATGGGGATCCTGCCGGATTCGTCTGGCGTTGTGGTGGATGGTGAATTGCCTGGCGTCTTTTCGTACCTCACATCAATGCTGATGGCTGCGATCGGCATGCTCGCCTCGATGGTGTTTGTATGGCATTGGACCTCTCCGTTCTGTTTACTATGCCTTTATCTCTTTTTCGCGGTCGCGACCAGGATGACGATCTCGCATCGTGAACTGCTTGGAATAATGAGCGGAATCATCATTTTTGCCCTTGCTCTTCTTTTGCTGAATCTAATCCCTGGCGTGGGTATGCTGATGACCAAGCTGGCGGTGCTTGTCGCACCATGTGTATTTGTTTTGCATGCGATACTGCTATTTGCAGTGCTGTTGAATATTGTTTTTTGGTTGGGTTTATGCATGGTCGCACGCATATTCGGTAAAAAGAGGTCGTAATATGTCGTTGATCGGCAACATACTTTGGTTTCTGCTTTTCGGGCTGGAGATGGGCCTTGCGTGGATTGTCACGGGGCTTATGTTCTGCTGCACGATCATCGGGATACCGTACGGCGTGGCGTCGTTCAGAATCGCGATGTTCGCATTCTTCCCGTTTGGGAAGGACATCGTGCCGAGCGATAATGCCGGCGCATGTACATTTCTGCTGAACGTGATTTGGGTGATATTCGCCGGCATCTGGCTCTGGCTCGGTTCCGTGGTAGCTGGCATAATCTTCTGCTGCACAATCATCGGAATGCCGTTTGGAATCGCCTGCTTCCGTATCGCCAAGGTCAGCTTTGCGCCTCTTGGCAAGAAGATTGTAGACAAATGATTTATTGCGATCGCGCGGCATCATCGAGGTTTGCGCTGCGCAATTCGTGCGAATTAGATGTTTGTCTGTCAGATTTGGAAGGCGGGGGCTCCTTAATGTATACAGGAACTGATGGAGGATGCGATATGAAGAATGCGATTTTGTTGTTCTGCCTCGCGATGGCGGCCGTAGGGCATGCCGAATCGACGACTGTCTACCGCGATGGTTCAGGGAGAGTGATTTCGACGACCTTTGTGGATCGCAACGGCAAGACCACATATCGCGACAGCATGGGGCGCATCCAGGGATCGCAGACTACCGACCGCAGCGGCAAGACAACGTACCGCGACGCACTCGGCCGCGTGCAGGGCTCGCAGACGACCGACAGCCATGGGAAGACCACCTACCGAGATGCCTCCGGACGCGTGCAGGGGACTGTCACCACCGACTCCAGCGGCAAGACGACATATCGCGACGCTCTGGGGCGGATAGAGTATACGCAGACCGTTGACCGCAGCGGGAAGACCACCTGCCGTGATGCGGAAGGCCGTGTCATCTGGTCGAAGACCGTAAAATGACCGGTGCGGCTCGACAAGTACGGGCCTGAGATGCCCCATACAGCCCGACCGGAAGGCATGAGAAGTAGAAGTGATTGCCAGGCTGTCAGTCTCGCCTAATTTGCTACATGCAGATTAGGCGAGTTGTCGTTTACCGCCGACGCAGCGGGATGCTGTGTCTCCTTGTTTATGTGAAGGCGAGGGTGAGGGCGGTTGATGGCGAACGGTTGGGTGCGAGCTCAAGACGGAGCATGGAAAAGACTCGGATAGTTGGAGCGATGAAAAGTTCCTCTCACTTGCCTCGCACGGTTCAAAAGTGATATAATATAGGCATCTAAAGGGAAGAAAGGACTTGGAGATGATTGCCCGAGAAAAGGAACAGAAAGAGTTAAACGATGCTTTTTATAGCGAAAGTTCGCAATTTGTTGCTGTTTATGGACGGCGTCGAATTGGAAAGACATTCTTGGTGAAGGAAACCTTCGAGGGGCGCTTCTCGTTCCGCCATACTGGGCTTGCGAAAGCCGACAAGAAACAGCAGATTGCGGCATTCAAGAAATCGCTGAAGAAAGCGGGAATGAGGGATTCTTCGCCAATTTCCGATTGGTATGTGGCGTTTGACCGTCTTGAGGAACTTGTAGAGGCGATGCCCGAAGGGAGGAAGGTCATCTTTTTGGACGAGGTTCCGTGGATGGATACAGGGCGCTGTGAGTTCGTGAGTGCCTTGGAGCATTTCTGGAATGGTTGGGCGGACTACCGCAAGGATGTGCTGTTGATCATTTGCGGATCGGCCACATCGTGGATGATCGACAAGGTGATTCGGGATAAGGGAGGACTTCACAATAGGGTGACGCGGAACCTCTTTCTGGAGCCGTTTACACTTGGAGAGTGCGAGGCGTACATGAAGTCAAGGGGCTGGAACATGTCCCGGATGGAGATCGCAGAGACTTACATGGCGCTTGGCGGAGTGCCATATTACTGGACATTGCTGGAGAAGGGCAATAGCGTTGCACAGAATTTTGACTTGCTGTTCTTTGATTCGCGTGCAAAATTGAAAGAAGAATTCTCCCTGTTGTATCGTTCCCTCTTTCGGAGGCCAGAGGGGCATGTCAGAATTATTCGCGCGCTTGGAAGGAAGAAAGTAGGGATGACCATTGGTGAATTAGTCGATGTCGAAAAGCTTTCGCGAGACGGGCATCTTATGAAGATGCTGGCGGAATTGGAGCAATGTGGCTTCGTCCGAAAGTACACTGGTTTCGGCGGCAAAAGGAGCGCGGCGGTTTACCAGCTGATTGATAATTTCACCTTGTTCTATTTCAAGTTTCTTGACGGCGAGCGAAATCTCGACGAGAATTTCTGGAAGACACACGTTTCGTCGCCAATAGTTTATAATTGGAGGGGGCTTGCCTTCGAACGTGTCTGTCTGCAGCATATTGCGCAGATAAAGCGGAAACTTGGGATTGCGGGAGTGTCGACGAAAGTCTATGCTTGGTCCGGGGCTACCATCGGCGGGAAAGGTGTCCAGATAGATCTGTTGATAGACAGGGCGGACAATGTGGTTAACGTTTGTGAAATGAAGTTCTCCAATGGCTTGTACGAAATCTCCGAGGAGGAGGACTTGAAATTGCAGACGCGCGTCGAAGCGTTCGCAAATGCCGTTGGCGAGGACAAGACTATCCATCTGACAATGGTCACGTCGAGGGGGCTGCTTCCAAACGCATATTCCCGGAATGTCCAGTCGGAGGTCGTGTTGGGCGATTTGTTCAATTAGTAGTCCGATTGGGACGAGCGAGGCATTGATGAGACGGAAAGTGCGTAGGAATCCGGCGCGAGCGGCGCTAAGACTATTTGAACGGCGTTGCAGAAGACACGAGAAGTAGGAGACTCGAAATGGCGCAGGCGTAGGTGCCGCGTCTCCTTGCTTACGTGAAGGTGAATCCGGTAAAATGAGCATTTGTCACTTATTCGCCGGTTTGGGTGCGTGATTTTATGGTATAATTTTCGATGCAACATCAATTGCAGTAAAGGAAAAACAAATGAACGAAATCCAGCTCATACTCACCGCTGCGGCGGTCTTGTTCGTCGTCATTCTCCTTGTGGTGTCCTACGTGAAGGCTCCGCCGGACATGGCGTACATCATCTCGGGCCTCAAGCGCAGGACGGTCATAGGGAGCGCGAACTTCAGGATTCCGTTCTTCGAGCGACTCGACAAGGTGACGCTCGAGCTCATCCAGGTCGACGTCAAGACGTCCGAGCCGGTGCCGAACGCCGACTTCATCAACGTCAACGTGGACGCGGTGGTCAACATAAAGGTGGGCCGCGCGCCAGAGAAGATCGACCTCGCCGCGATGAACTTCCTCAACGCCGCGCCGAACTACATAGCGGGCGTCGCGAAGGAGGTGCTCGAGGGCAACATGCGAGAGATCGTCGGGCAGATGCACACGAAGGAGATGGTGCTCGACCGCCAGAAGTTCGCGGACATGGTGAAGACGAACGCGGACCCCGACCTCGCGAGGATGGGCCTCGAGATCATCTCGTTCAACGTCCAGAACTTCTCTGACAACGACAAGGCCATCGAGAACCTCGGTATCGACAACATCGCCCAGATCTCGAAGGACGCCGCGATCGCCCGCGCGAACGCGGAGCGCGACGTCGCCGTTGCGCGCGCGCAGGCCGCGAAGGAGGCGAACGACGCCGACGTCGAGTCACAGACCGAGATCGCCAAGAAGCAGAACGAGCTCGAGATCAAGAAGGCCGAGCTCAAGAAGGCCGCCGACACCCAGCTCGCGATCGCCGAGGCCGCGAAGGGCATCATGGCCGAAGAGCAGCGCAAGATCAAGGAGGTCAAGTTCGGCGACGCGAACATCGCCCGCCAGGAGAAGGAGATTGAGCTCAAGGAGCGCGCGGTCGCCATCAAGGAGAAGGAGCTCGACGCGAACGTCCGCAAGGAGGCCGACGCGAAGAAGTACTCCATCGAGCAGGATGCGCAGGCCGCTCTCTTCCAGCAGTCCAAGCTCGCCGAGGCCGATCTCTACCGCCGCACGAAGGAGGCCGAGGCGCGCCTCGCCGAGGCGGAGCGCGAGGCGGACGCGAAGAAGGCGCTTGCCGTCGCGGAGGCGGATGCGAAGAAGGCGCTCGCCGAGGCCGAGAGGATCAAGGGCGAGAACGAGGCCGCGGTTATCGCCGCGAAGGGCAACGCGGAGGCCGAGGCGATCAAGATGAAGGCGCTCGCCGAGGCGGAGGGCCTCGAGAAGAAGGCGGACGCGATGGCGAAGTACGGCGAGGCCGCGAAGATGGACCTCCAGCTCCAGGTCGCGAAGGTCTACTGCGAGCAGCTGCCAGAGATCGCGAAGGGAATCGCCGAGGCTTACACCAAGGTCGGCAACATCACGATGTACGGCGACCAGTCCGGAGCGATCGCGGCGGGGGTCATCGACAAGTCCGTGCAGCTTTCTGACGGACTCTCCAAGGGCCTCGGAATCGACCTCAAGTCGCTTCTCGCCGGTGCCTTCGGCGCGAAGATACTCGACTCCGCCGGCAAGGGCAAGGACGCGTGACAGTCCTCTACTTCTACGAAGGCGCCTTCACCCTCTGGCGGAGGCGCATGACCGGAATCTGCGCGGAGGCGCGCAGGCACGGCTGGAGCATACACGCCGTGAACGCCGACGGTCTATCGACGAACGCCAAGGGCGCCGTCGACTTCTGGAAGCCAGGCGGCGTCATAGTCGATGGAGGCGTGCTCGGACGCGAGGGTTTCGGCGTGCGCAGCTACGACGGAATCCCCGCGGTCTTCTGCGACGCGGACGAGTCCGCCGTAGGAGGCTCGGCCTACAGGCTCGCGCACGACTCGGACGACACTGCGCGCACCGCTGCCGCGGAGCTCGTGTCGCTGAACAGCGAGTCGCTTGGCTTCGTCTCGTACCACACGCCGCGCGACTGGTCCGACGCGCGGCGCCGCGTCGTCGAGAAGGTGGCGGAAGAGGAGTGCGTCCCGTTCTTCGCTTTTGACTCCGCTGCGGCGTGCGAGGGCGCGGACATAAGCATGTTTCTCAGCCGCCTTGCGGATTTTCTCCGTTCCCTGCCGCGTCCTGCCGGAGTGCTCGCCGCGAACGACGAGATGGCTGCGCATGTCCTCTCGGCCGCGGAGGCCGCCGGAATATCGGTTCCCGACGATCTGGCCGTGATGGGAATCGACGACGACGAGCTGATATGCGAGAACACGCATCCGACGCTCTCCAGCGTCGCGCCAGACTTCGAGCGCTCGGGGCGGCTTGCGGCCGATCTGCTCGCGCGGTGCATCGCGGACGACGGCAAATCGCCCGCGACGATGCTCTACGGCGCTTCTCCGCTTGTGCGCCGCCGCTCCACGCGCGTTGACGCCGCGAGGGATCCGCGCGTCGTGCGCGCCCTTGAGCTCATCCGCCGCGATTCGTGCTCCGGCGCGACGGTCAAGGACGTCATCGCGGCGATGGGGATGAAGCCGCGCTCGGCGGAGGCGAGGTTCAAGGAGGTCTGCGGACATTCCATCAAGGACGAGATCATGGCGGTAAGGCTTGCCCGCGCCAAGCGGCTTCTTTCCGATACCGACCTGCCGATTTCAATCGTCTGCGAGCGGTGCGGATACACCGACGAGCGCTCGCTTCGCTATCTTTTCTCGAAGGCGACGGGTCTTTCGCCCGCCGACTGGCGCGCGCGCGCCGTGCGCTGAGCGGAAAATATCCGCCGTTCTCTGCGGATTTTTTCCGCAGGTTTTTGCGCGACTTTTCCTTCAATGATTGCCGATATATGGTAAAATGTCGGCAGACATTAGGGGCACTAGCATGAACATTCGCATTCTTTCCGCTCTGGCGGCGATTATTTCACTAGCGGCAAACGCAGGCCCGTTTGACGGGGCCATGCTTGTCGGGCGTACCGACAAGTCCCCCACGGAGTACCGCGCGGGCGAGAAGATGACCTTCACGCTTTCGCTCGAGAAGATCGACGCGCTTCCCGCGGGCGAATGGACGGTGGAGTGGCAGTGCCGCGGCGACGACGGCAAGAAGAAGAACGGGAAGTTCCCTGCGAAGGTCGGCGAGGTCGGCAGGATCGTCACGTCGATCGCAAAGCCAGGCTTCGTGCGCGTAGAGGCGCATCTCGTTGGGGCGGACGGAAAGCGCGTGCAGCGCGACAGGCCTGCTCCGGGCGAGAACTGGTTTGGGGAGAAGGGCGTGTTCTTCGACGGGGGCGCGGGTGCGGACGTCGGAAAGATCAGGCAGGGCGAGAAGGAGCCCGCCGACTTCGATGCGTTCTGGGCGAGGCAGCGGAAGGAACTCGCAAAGGTTCCCGTGAAGGCGAAGCGCTGGGAGGTCAAGAGCCCCAACGACAAGGTGCGCCTCTATGCCGTCGAGATCGACTGCGCGGGGGGAAATCCCGTGACGGGATATATCTCGATTCCGAAGCGCTGCGACGGAGGACAGAAACTCGGCGCAATCGTGGATTTCGACGGCTACGGCACCGGAACGCCGCGTGCGCCGCAGCACTGCTGGTATGAGTGGCAGATCAATCTCCACATCAACGCGCACGGCTGCCTTCTCGAGAAGGACGACGCGTACTACAGGCAGTTCTTCGAGTCGATCAAGTCGAACGGGAAGGGCTACGCGCTCGATCCGGTGCAGAACGCCGACCCCGAGAAGGCGTACTTCCGCGGGATGGCGCTGCGCGTAATGCGCGCGCTGGAGTACGTCGAGTCGCTTCCCGAGTGGAACGGCAACGACCTCGAGGTATTGGGCGGCAGCCAGGGCGGGCTGCAGTCCGTGTGGGGCGCGGCGCTCGACCCCAGGGTCACGAAGGCGACTGTCGACATCGTGTGGTGCTGCGACATCGGCAAGCGCGGCGAGGGGCGCATGAAGAGCGAGTTCGAGCCCGAGTACACTCCGGCGCTCAGGTACTTCGACTGCGCGAACATGGCGCGCCGCATCAAGTGCGACGTGCATGTAAAGCGGGCGGGGCTCGGCGACTACACCTCGCCGCCGTCCGGGATAACGGTATTCTACAACAACCTCGTCAACGCGAAGTCGCGCAAGATCGACTACGTGCAGGGCTCGCGCCACGGCTACATCCCGCCGAAGAAGTAGACCGGCGCAGGACAGGAAAACACAAATCTTAAACTCGAAAGGAAGCACAAATGAAAAAAACACTGATTGGCATAGCCGTCGTCGCAGCGGCGTTCGCCTCGGAGGCGACAGTATACAGAGCTGGCCTCAAAGGCGGGTTCATAAACAGCTACGACGGCAACAACTACACGACGGTCACGATACCCGACACCGGAGTCCTTGCCTCGGTGGAGGCAGGTGGTGTGAAGGCGAGTGAAAACGGATCGCAGACATATCCGCCCATCTGGGCGAACAACCGCACCTGGCGCTACCACGGCCAGATGTACTTTGACGGCGGCACCTACTATTTCGCCGAGTCGATCGACGATGCCGCATGGATGACCGTTGATGGTGCACAAATCCTCAAGGACGCGACATGGAACAACGTGGGCGTTTCCAGCGCAGTCGCCCCAGCTGCAGGCTGGCATGATGTCGAGATACGACTCGGGAATGGTACGGGCGGCGCTGGTATTCCATACGACACGACCAAAGATGCTAATGGACGACTCTGCGGCTTCGGCGTAGCGAGCTATAATGAAGAGCCTGCAGAGAAGCCATCCGCAATGTCGGCATTTGTGTTTGCAGAGAACACGGCAGACAACAGCTGGATGCGCTGCATCGAGGATACAAGCTACATCACGCTCAACTCAATCGCCAAGACCGAGACTGGCTACAGTTTCAGCATCACGATGATTGCGCCGAGCGCGGCGAATGTGACCGTCTACGCGGGCGAAAGCGCGGGTACGGCTGAATCCACAACTGGATGGACGGTGAACTCCGGCGCAGTAGCGTTTGAGGCGGGCGAGACGAAGACGGTCGAAGTAGAGGGCACATTCGCGACACCGCCGTATTTCATGATCTACCTCGAGGGTGTCGGCACGACGCTTGCGGAGGGTGACGGCATTAGGTTCTGGGAGTGGAGCGACATCAAGAAGTGCACAATGGAGCCGACTGTTGTAACTGCAATTTCATCTGTCGCTGGTACCAGCGCATCATTTGCCGTGACGCTCGGATACGACAAGACCGTGATCGGGATGACGGCCCCCGACATCGCCCTCAAGGCCTACTACGGCGCGGCGGACGCAGGCGCGACGGCGACTGGCTGGGATTCGACGGCCGAGTTTTCGAATGTCAGCGAAGGGGTGAACAACTGTGCGCTTTCCAGTCTGACGGAAGGACAGACATATTACATTCGCTTTGCCGCGAAGACGGCCGATTCCGACTGGGTGTGGAGCGAGTGCCTTGCATTCGCGACGAGCGGACCCTTCTTCTCGGCGTTTCCCGCGAGCCTTTACGAGAACGACGGCAGCGCAAGGTCGTTCACCATTTCGCGTCCGGTGGGAACCGATGCCGAGGATCTTACTGTTTACCTTTCATACTCCGCCAATGCGGCGACGTTTCTGAACGGGCTTCCTGGGTCGGTGTTCCTCGCGGCGGGCGAGCGTTCCGTGACGGTTCCGTTCTCGGTGGTCGACAACAAGACGGCGGGCGACAATGCCGTCGTAACAATCGCCATCGCCGAAAACGCTTCCTATGTGCGTGGTGATCCTTCGATCGCAGAAATAACCATTATAGATGATGAGCTGATAACCCCGACTGTCTGCGTGTGGACCGGCGGCGCTGGCAATCTGAAGTGGGAAAGTGCCGCTAACTGGGAACCGCGCGCTCCGACGAGCGTTGACACGGCAAAGTTCACGAGCAGCGGCCTCTCCGCAAACGCAGTGGTGACTGTCGCGTCCGAGGCGTTCATCAAGGATCTCGTGATAGAGACGACGACGGCCTTCACGCTGGCGGCGGATGAGAACGGCGGTTCGCTCGAGCTTGGCGCCCTCACCCGCGCCGATGTCGAGGGGGACGAAGGAAACCACACGATCGCGGTCCCGCTTGTGGTCTACGCCGGGAGCGAGACAAATTGCGTCTGGGACGTCGCCGGCGCCAATTCGCTCATCATCAACGCCGACATCTCCAAGACGGACGGCACCTACGTGCTCAAGACCGGCGCCGGCAACAGCAACATGCGCTACAGCAACACGTCCTTCACTGGCCCGTGGATCATCCGCGAAGGGCAGATCACGGCGAACGTCCAAGGCGGCAATACGTTCAAGGGTGTTGTCACCATCGGCGGCGGCGACACGCCGGCCAGACTCTACCAGAGCCAGAAGAACTCCATCGCCGGCGCCACCATCCACGTCTACACGAACGGCACGTTCCAGATCGGCGACATCGACAACGGTCGCGCCGACAATATCCATGTCCATGAAGGCGGCGTCGCGCAGATCGGCAGTTATGTCTACACGCTCAACGCCTATCTGTATGGCGGCACGTACAACGGTGGCGGCACATACAACGCTAGGAACATCACGACATACGCCAGTGACCGCCCGTCTGTGTTCAACGCCTATTGGCGGTTCGAGGGATACCAGGACTATACCATCAACGTCGCCCGGGGTTCGGCTCCCGTCGATCTGCTCATCAAGAACGGTCTTGCCGAGGGTGGATCTGGCAGGACGGAAAAGAAAGCCGGCAACGGCATCGTTAAGTCGACAGTCAACTTTAACAACCTCAAGAGCCACTTCCAGATCAACGGCGGCGCATGGTATGTGGACAACCCTAGCGAGTACGGCCTCGGTATTCAGGAAACGACGGTCGCCGCGGGCGCTAAGATCGGCGGTACGGGATTCGTCGGCATGAAGGACGACAAGGGTGTAGACATGATAGCACTGAGCAACGGAAGCGAATCGAACTTCGCCACTCTGTCGCCAGGAACGATCGATGTCGATACTGGAGCCCATGTGTACGGAACGTTCACGGCGGGCCGCTCAGGCCAGACCAAGAACAAGCTGACGCTCGGCAACTGGTCGCACCTCGAGATCGGCGTTGGGCCGAAGAACAGAGAGACGAAGCTCTCCGACGTCGACAAGCTGAAGGTCGACGGCAATCTCGTGATCGGCGAGAACTGCACACTCGACCTTTCGGAGAACTCCGTGGCGCTCAAAGATGTCGCCGGAGGCACGTACACCATTGTGGAGGCCAGCAAGATTGAGGGAACCTTCGCTAACGTCATCAAGCCTAAGAACTCTTGGAGGGTGACCTATGTTAGCGAAGAAGTCGACGAAGAGACTATTGTGAAAAGCATTGTGCTTAAAGTCCCAGCCAAGGGCCTTATGATCTCGGTGAGGTGACAACTGGTGTCGAGAGAATGCCGGCGGCGTCTGCCGCCGGCGGGTCTGGCAAGACTGCGGGCACGGACATGCGCTCGGCTCGCGCCGCAGCTGTGAAAGGAGAACGAAATATATGAGAAAATCACTGTTGGCTGTTGCGGCGATGATTGCCGCGTGCCAGGCCCTCTGCGATCCAGCTCAGGCGGGCGAATGCGGGGCTCCGGCAGCGGCTGTCCAGAGCGGGGCGGCCTGGCGTCCCGCCGAACGCTGGAGGGGATTCAACCTCCTCGAGATGTTCATATGGTACAAGGAGGCGAAGCTTCCCGTCTACCGCGAGGAGGACTTCCGCCAGATCAAGGAGTGGGGCTTCAACTTCGTGCGCCTTCCCATCGACTACCGCTACTGGACGCACGGCGGCGACTGGAACATCATCGACGAGGAGTGGGTCAAGCCCGTGGACCGCGCAATCGAGCTAGGCGGAAGGTACGGACTTCACGTGCAGGTGTGCCTTCACCGCGCGCCCGGCTACTGCATCAACCGCGGCGACCTCGAGCCAGAGAAGCTGTTCGAGGGCAGCGAGAACGCGCGCAGCGCCTTTGTTAAGCACTGGACCTTCCTCGCGAAGCGCTATGCGGACATTCCGAAGGAGCGGCTTTCCTTCGATCTCGTCAACGAGCCTCCGCACGTGTCGGAAGAGACTTACATCGCCGGAGTGAAAGGTGCGATCGAGGCGATCCGCGCCGTGTCGCCCGACAGGATGATCTTCTCCGACGGACGCGACGGCGGGAACACGCCGACATTCTCGCTTGCGGACAATCCCGGCATTTCGCAGGCGATGCGCGGATATCTGCCGATGCAGGTCTCGCACTACCTCGCCGACTGGACGCCGGGTATGACGGAGAAGCCGTCCTGGCCGCTGAATCGCGACGGGGAGAAGACGCGCTACGACGACCCTTCGCTTGACTGGATATACGTCAACAACTTCAGGCGCTGGGATGCGCTCGCAGAGAAGGGCGTGTTCGTCATGATGGGCGAGTTCGGCGTGTACAACAAGACGCCGCACGACATCGCGCTCAAGATGCTGGAGGCAAACCTGATGCTCCTCAAGGAACGCGGATGGGGCTGGGCGCTGTGGAACTTCCGCGGAGACTTCGGTCCGCTCGACTCCGGACGCTCCGACGTCGACTACGAGGACTTCGGCGGACACAGACTCGACCGAAAGATGCTTGAACTTCTCAGAAAGTACTGATGACACGGGGAACCACGAGCATACTGTACCTCTTCGAAGGAGCGTTCAGCCTCTGGCGCAGACGCCTCAAGGGCGTCTACGCCGGGGCGCGCGAGCGCGGCTGGCACGTCGAGCCGGTCAACGCCGACGACGAAGGCATGACATCGAAGTCGGTGCTGCGCTTTTGGCGTCCGGACGGAGTGATCGCCGACGGCGCGGCGCTGGGCAGAAGCGGATTCAGCCTCGCCGACTTCAAGGACATTCCGATAGTGTACTGCGACGCCGACGAGGAGATCGTCGCAGGCGAGCACTACGGCGTGCGCCACGACTCGCGCGCCGCCGTGAGGCTTGCCCTCGACGAGCTGATCTCGCTGCGCCGCGAGTCGTATGGATACGTCCACTACTTCACGCCGCAGGACTGGTCGGACGACCGCGAGCGGCTGTTCCTTCGCCGCACGGGGTCGGCGGGACTCCGCGCCGAGGTCTTCGATTCGTGCGAGGCGTACAGGAAGTCGGACGCGAAGTCGTTCTTCGCAAGCCTCTCGCGGTTCCTCGCAGACTTGCCGCGTCCCTGCGCCGTGCTCGCTGCAAACGACGAGATGGGCGTTCACGTGATAGAGGCCGCGACGATGGCGGGGCTGCGCGTTCCCGAGGATGTCGCGGTTGCGGGCATTGACGACGACGAGCTCCTCTGCGAGAACACGCTGCCGACGCTCTCGAGCGTAGCGCCGGACTTCGAGCTCTCCGGAAGGCTCGCGGTGAAGCTGCTCGCGAAATGCCTCGGCGAAAGAGGCGCTAAGCCCGAGGTCGTCGCATACGACTGCGCCCCGTTCGTCCGCCGCCAGTCGACGCGAACCGTCACGGTTTACGATCCGCGCGTCGTGAAGGCACTCGAGTACATTCGGCTGAACGCATGCACTGGGGCTTCCGTCGCGGAGGCGGTGAAGGCGATGGGCCTCAAGGCGCGCACCGGCGAGAACCGCTTTCTCGCGGCGTGCGGGCATTCCATCCGAGACGAGATACTCGCCGTCAGAGTGCGCGAGGCGAAGCGCCTCCTTTCCGACACGGACATGCCGGTTTCGCTCGTCGCGGAAAAGTGCGGCTACGGGAACGAACGCTCGCTGAGGTATGTCTTCGCAAAGGCGACAGGCGTCTCCCCGATCGAATGGCGCAGGAACGGAGTTGAAAGTTGAAAGGTCTATAACCACTAGCCACTAATAACCAACCACTAACCACTAGCTACTATCAACTAAACACCAACCACTATGAAAACCAAAATAACGACAATGATAATGCTTGCGGCGGTTGCGCCGCTCGCGGTGCTGGCGGCGCCTGGCGACGCCGAAGTCACGAAGTGGGCGCATGGCGCGAAGGGCGCGTTCATGCTCATGTTCGACGACGGATGGCCGTCGGCATTCCAGGCCGCCATGCCTGCGCTCGAGGCGCGCAAGCTTCCCGCCGACTTCTACATCATCCCGAACAAGGGCGAGTTCAAGGTTTTCGAAAAGGTGTGGAAGGAGAAGTTCACGAATCCGCTCTTCCGCTTCGGAAATCACACGTGGAGCCATGGCGGATTCGACGGATACGAAGGCGCCGTGGAGGAGTTCCGCAAGTGCACCGACTACCTGCGCGAGAACGTGCCGGGCAAGAAGGGCCGTCTCATCTCCTACGCGCAGCCTGGCGTTCCCGCCGGACGCTGGAACATCAACAAGGAGCAGGAGGCGGAGATATGCAAGGCGCAGGGGCTCGTCGCGCGCCCTCCGTTCCACGACCACGGCGCGACGTACCACTTGAAGAACAAGGACGACATGATCGCCAAGGCGAAGAAGGCCGCGGACGAGGGAATCGCCGAGTACGTCATCTTCCACGGCGTCGAGGTTGACGACCCGAAGCGCGGCTATCAGGACTTCTGGGCAATGCCGATAAAGGAGTACATTCCGTTCTTCGACGAAGTCGCCGCGATGCGCGACAGGGGCGAGATATGGGTTGCCGACCACGTTTCCGTGCATCAGTACGAGACCGAGCGCGCGACGGCGAAGGTGAAGAAGCTCGGCAAGACGGCGAAGGGCTACCGCTTCTCGGTGACGTGCGACGCGGACCCGAAGCTCTACGACTTCCCCCTCACCGTCAAGGTCGAGGTGCCGAAGACGTGGAAGAACGCAAAGGACGGATTCGTCTACGTCGACGTCATCCCGAACGGCAAGCCGTTCGAGGTGAAGAAGTAGCCGGGGGAAAGTTTGAAGTTCGAAGTTTGATGTTTGAAGTTTACAAGGAGAAAACGTGAAAGCTAAAGCGATGATAGTCGCCGCTGTTGCGGCAATTGCGTGCGCGCAGTCCTTCGGGGCGGACGCGAAGGCGGAGAAGCCCGTGCACTGGGAGTGGTGCGGATGGGGCGGCGGCGGATGGTTCTGGTCGAGCGCGGCCGATTCGGTGAACCCCGACGTCTTCTACATGGGCGGCGACGTCAACGGAATCTGGAAGACTACGGACGGCGGAAAGAGCTGGTTCTTCGTCAACAACGGACTCCAGAACTACGGCGTCTACTCTCTCGCGGTCGCGCCTTCCGACAGGAAGACCGTCTACGCGCTTACGCAGGACGGCGTGGCGGCGAGCTTCGACGGCGCGAAGACATGGAATCCCTGCAAGGAGACGCGCAACGGCGCGCTTAAGGTTTCGGCGAGCCGCGGCGGAAGCGTCAAGGCGGTCGCTGTCGACCCCAAGTCGCCGAAGACCGTCTATGCCGGCGGCGCGACGGGACGCGCCGTCAAGTCCACGGACGGCGGCGAGAACTGGACGGTGCTCGACTACCTCGCGGCGCGCAAGCCGGAGGAGGGCGAGACGGCCGAGCCGGCATCGGGTTCTGGATACGGCAGGCTGATGGTCGCGACGAACAACATGGACTGGAACAACTACGTTCGCATCCAGAAGATGATCGACCAGAACGGCGCGGACTGGGGCGAGTGCGACAAGATCGGCGTGAAGGTGTTCCTTCCGAAGGACGCGCCCGCCGGAATGGCCGCGACGATCGTCGTGCAGAGCGGAAGCTGGGCGTGGAAAGAAGGTGCGATGAAGACGCTCGAGCCCGGCAAGTGGACGACGGTGGAGTATCCGATGTCGACGTATGCGGATCCGAAGAAGGTGCAGATGGTCCACTTCGTGATGCGCACGAACGGAAAGGGCTACAAGGGCGAAGTGGGTCTCGACGCGTTCGCCGCGACTGGCGCGGGCAAGAGCGTCGTGCTTGGAGAGTGGGACGGCGTCGGCGCGGAGGGCTGGCGCGTGAGCCCCGACAACAACACCAAGTCGGTCACGAAGTCGATTGCCTCCTCGAAGGAGCCGAAGGTCCCCGTCGCGGGCGATCCTGTTAGCTGCGTCGCGGTGTCGGGGGCGAATCCCAGGCTCGTCTTCCTCTGCCAGAGGAAGTTCGGACTCTTCCGCTCTGCCGACGCGGGCGCGACGTGGACGCACATGAAGGACGCCCCCGCTGACGCCTCGGTCGTCTGCTGGGCTGGTCCTAATGCCCCGAAGACCTGGTACGGTGCGTTCGGGAAGAGCGGAATCTTCGTCTCCGCAGACGACGGCGCGACGTGGCGCAGCCTCAACGCGCCGGTCGACAAGGGAATGGGCGCGCGCGACATCGTGGTGAACTCGAAGGACCCCAACGTCGCGCACGCGATCGTCTCGCAGGGCTTCGGCGGATACATCGCCTCGACGCGCGACGGCGGAGCGACGTGGACGAAGAACAGGGACATGAAGGCCGACCACGTGTACAATCCGACGCTCCCGGAGCAGGGCGAGACGATCGGCATGAGCGGACTCGAGAACCTCTCAATCAGCCCGGCGGATCCGGACAGGCTCCACATGGCGGGCAACTGGGATCCCTGCATGAGCCACGACGGCGCGAAGACGTGGTTCGAGAGCGTGAAGGGCGCGGACATCACGTGCTTCCACGACATCCAGCACCTCGGCCGCGCGACGTTCGGCGCGGCGATGGACGAGGGCACGTGCGCGACGGTCAACGGAGGGAAGACCTGGAAGGCGCTCGCGCCCAAGAAGTGGACGGCCGGCCTTTCCGGACACCACTGGCGCGTTCTTCCGCAGAAGCTTGCGGACGGCCGCACGCGCGTCATCTGCACCGTTTCGCCCTGGGCGCACGGCCATGACTTCAACGTGAAGGTGATCGTTTCTGAGGACGGCTTCAAGACGTTCGAGGAGGCGAAGGGACTGCCCGACTACCGCACGCATGCAAACACGATGTGGGGCGAGGGACACGGGCGCGCCATCGCGGCCGATCCGACGAATCCCGACATCATCTACCTCGGCATCGACGGCGATCCGGAGAAGGGCAACGCCGGCGGCGGAGTCTTCAAGTCGACGGACGGAGGCCACAACTGGAAGCAGCTCCCCAACCAGCCCGGCTCGCGCCGCATGATGTACGGCCTCGCGGTCGATCCGTCGAACCCGAAGCGCATCGTCTGGGGCGCGTGCGGCAACACGGCCGGCGTGTACGTCTCGGAGGACGCAGGCGACAGCTGGAAGAAGGCTGAGGGGCTCAACGACTGGATCTTCAACGTCGCGGTGACGCCGAAAGGCACGATCTACGCCGGCGGCAACCAGCTGTACCGCTCCGACGACCACGGCAGGACGTTCCGCGCGGTCACCAGCCTGAAGGGCGTGACGGCGATCGGCATCACGTTCGACCCCGCGGAGGAAAACCGCGTGTGGATCTCGGCCTCGACGTGGGACGGGAACAAGGCGGGCGGGATCTACGAGTCGCTCGACGGCTGCAAGACGTGGAAGGACATCACCGGGGACAATCCGTACTCGAAGCCCCTCGTCGTGCGCTACAACCCCGCGACGAAGGAGCTCTGGGCCGCCGGCCCCGCGGCGTTCAAGACGAAGCGCTGAGACGCCGATCGCCGAGTGCGCGCCGAGGTTCCCTCGGCGCGCATCGTCGTGTTCAGAACTGAATGCAAGTTCTGGAAGTAAACGCAAGTTTATCCGATAACTTTTGTCCGTGCGCAATCGTCGAAGCGGGCGCACAGCCTGTTCGAGCATCCGCAGTGCTTGTCGCTGTCGATCCTGCGGTTCAGCAGTTC
>JAEEGG010005884.1_pt1 | contig 28932 bp, 29 predicted proteins | sample 9134161 | NCBI WGS metagenome assembly JAEEGG01 (sample SAMN16246543, study PRJNA631951) | gut metagenome | biome: gut microbiome; feature: rumen; material: CR-attached | host: Bos | place: Iran: Karaj | collected 2018-10 | reverse complement strand
GTGATTGCCCGCCCCGCGGCCGAAGGCGGAGGCGCCGCCGGCCTTGTTCATCAGGGCGACCATGATGCCCAGCACCACCAGGAAGACCATGATGCCCACGTTCCAGGAGTCCGCCAAATTGGTGATGATGCCGCCGTCGGAGAAGAAGATGCCGTTGAAGAAGGTTTCAAAGCTGAACTTCCCGTCGGCAAAGCCGAAGAAGAAGTTCCCCAGGATGATGCCGATCAGAAGGGAGGAGTAGACCTCCTTGGTGACCAGGGCCATGATGATGGCGATCAGCGGGGGGACCAGAGACCAGAAGGTGGCGATCATGGTATTGCCGCTCAGGGCGTACACCGCACCGGCCACCGCCACCGCCAGCAAAAGGATGAGGACGATGATGGTCGGGATCCTCTTGCGCGTCGTTGCTGCCGTTTCCATTTACCTTTCACTCCCCAATAAAAAATCAGTCATGACCGGGAACGGCACCGGCATGACTGAAATGGGAAGGGGAGGCCCCTTTTCCCCGCAACAGGATCATGACAGCGCTCCACATTACGTGACAGTCCGCCGGATGTTCTCCGGCGGCCCGGGCAAACGGAACCTGGGCGTTTCCGTTCCCTCGGCGGCTTCCCCTTTCCCCTTCCGCTTGCCCGGCGGTATATGAAGGGTACTTATGTCGGCCGCGCCTCTATCATAACAAAATCAGCTTACTCGCCTTTTTCTTCCTTGTCAAGAAATTTTGCTTTTTTTGTTAATACCCTCTTGACAGGCCATATACTTCGTGTTATGATGCTTCACGTTACGAGGCATCGCAATACGAAGTATTCCGCGAAAGGAGGTATAGAATGGATGCGCAGATCAAACGGGGCCTTCTGGACGTGTGCGTGCTGGCTGCCATCAAGGATGGGGAGACCTACGGTTATCAGATCATCAAGGATCTGAAACCTTATCTGGAGATGTCCGAGTCCACCCTGTACACCATCCTCAAGCGGCTGGAAACGGCGGATATGCTCACCGTACGGGCGGCTGAGCACGGGGGCAGGCTTCGGAAGTATTACAGCATCAGGCCGAAGGGCTTGGAACGCATCGCGGAATTCAAGGATGAATGGAATATGATCCTTTCCATTTACCGATTCATCACCAGGGAGGATGGGAACACATGAACAGAGAAACGTTTCTGGCCGAGCTGCGGCAGCGGCTTTCCGGCCTGCCCCGGGAGGAGCTGGAGGAAAGGCTGGCCTTTTACGGCGAGATGCTGGACGATCGGCTGGAGGATGGGCTGACGGAGGAAGAGGCCGCGGAGTCCCTGGGCACCCCGGAGGAGGTGGCCGCCCAGGTGCTGGCGGAGATCCCCATGGCCATGATCCTCCGGGAGAAGGTCCGGCCCAAGCGGAGAATGAAGGCCTGGGAGATCGTGCTGCTGATCCTGGGTTCTCCCATCTGGTTCTCCCTGCTCGTTGCGGGGTTAGCCGTGGGGTTCAGCCTGTATGTCGTCCTGTGGGTCATCGTGTTTTCCCTTTGGGTTGTGGCATTGGCCCTGGGGGCGAGCGCCCTGGGGTGCCTGTTTGGAGCGGGATTCTATCTGTTCAGGGGCAGACCGGGGGAAGCAGGCTTTTTCTTCGGGGCCTGTCTTGTGTGCGTGGGACTGACGCTCCTGTGGATCGCCCTCAGCCTGGCCCTGACGAAGGGCGCGGTCAAGCTGACGACGGGCATTTGGCCGGGGATCAAGGCCCGGCTTACCAGAAAGGAGGAGGCAGAATGAAAAAGGCAGTGATCGTCGGGATCCTGATCCTGGCGCTGGGCCTCGTGGTCAGCGGCATTTCCTTTGCCCTCATGGGGTTTTCCTTCAACAGCTTTGCCAAGGAGAAATATGAGTCCGTCACTACGGAGATCGGTACGGAGTTCACGCAGATCGATATCCGGGGAAACACAGAAAACATCCGCCTCTGCCGCATCGATCAGAATTTCCCCGAAACCCGGACACCCAGAGTGGTCTGCTCGGAGAACAGCTGGCTGAAGCATACGGTCACGGTGGAGAACGATACCCTGACCATCCGGAGCGTGGACACCCGGAAATGGTATGATCATATCGGCGTCAACGTGTCCGGCAAGCCGGAGATCGTGCTCTACCTGCCCAGTATCCCGTATATTTTGAATATTGAGTCCGATACGGGGGATGTGGAGATCATAGGCAGTTTCCTGTGGAACGACGTCAGCATTCGGACCGACACGGGAGACGTATACGCCCTGGATACGATCGGCGTGAACATTTCCGCACAGACCTCTGCCGGAGATATCCGCTGGGCGTATCAAGAGGCCCCGCCCATTGATCGGAAAGCATTCAACGTGCTGGGGGATATGTCGTTCACCACTTCCACCGGGCACATCCGAGCTGAAAATGTGTGCTGCCAAGGGAGCGTCTTCATCCATGTATCCACCGGAAAGACCCAGCTGGATGACTTCACCTGTGCGAATCTGGAGACCACCGGCAGCACCGGGGATATCACTTTAAAGAATACGGCAATTCAGGGAAGTCTGAACATTCAGCGGAGCACCGGAGACGTAAAGTTTGAGGACAGCGACGCCGCCGTGATCCATATCGAGACCGATACCGGCGACGTGACCGGCACCCTGCTTTCTCCGAAGGTCTTCTTCACGGAGACCGACACCGGCAAGGTGCAGGTGCCCAGGTCCGTCACCGGAGGCGGGTGCGAGATCACCACCTCCACGGGGGATATCAAGCTGGAGATCACGGAATAAAGAGAACGGTAAACAGGGGCGGCTTCCTAATCGGAAGCCGCCCCTGAGCGATTTGTGTCAATCCTGTTGTTTCAGAAACGCCGGAACATAGAGCACGATCCGCAGGACCCAATCCACGAACATGGCGTACCAGACCCAAAGGACATTCCGGTGCAGCAGGCCAACAAATAGCCAGGCAAGGCCCAGACGGCAGAAGGCCATGGCCGCCAGGGCCACCCACATGGTGAAGCGGGCCCGACCGGATGCCCGGAAATGATAGGGCAGATTGAAGGCGACGGGCCAGAGGATCATGGCTGCCGAATGGGCCAGGATCAACCCGGCTCCCAGGACGGCGGCCTGATCGGAAAGATGGTAGCAGCTCACCCAGAAATGCCTGCCCAGAATCAAAGCCAGACAGATGGGAATCAGCATCAGGTAATTCATCAGGGTAAGCAGGACGGTATAGGTTTTCGCCTGCTCCGGCTTTCCGGCCCCTCTGCACTGGCCGACCACGGTGGTGATTTCCGCGCCGATGGCGTTGCCCGGGAGATACAGATACGTGGCCAGGTTCCCTGCCACCGCATAGGCGGCCAGAGAGGGTGTGCCCAGGGTGGCCACCAGGCTCTGGAGCAGGAGCTTCCCCAGGTTAAAAAGGCTGCTTTCCACGCTGTTGGGAATACCGATGGCGAGGATATCCCGCAAAATGCTTCCATCCGGTCGAAAGAGCTTTACGCTGCGGAGGCGAAGAGGATTTTCCACCCGCTGGAGCAGGACCAGCATGGCGCAGGCAGCGGCGGCCCGGGAGAGGAGGGTGGGCAGGGCCACGCCCACGATCCCCATATGCAGGCCGTAGATGCACAAAGCGTTCCCCACGATATTCAGCAGGTTCATCCCCAGGGAGGCCAGCATGGAGATCCGGGTATTTCCCTGGGCGCGAAAAACGGAGGAAACGGAATAATAGACCGCCAGGAAGGGGAAGGAGCAGGAGGTGTAGCGCATATATACCACGGCGCTTTCCATGACCGCCGGCTCCACATGACCGAAGATCAGCCCCAGGATCTGCCGTCCTCCTGCCTGGAAAACGACGGTGAGCATGAGCATTCCCGCGGCGGTGATCCCCAGAAGCTGCGCGGCGCCTTTCGCCGCCCCGGCGTCGTCCCGGGCGCCGATAAATTTGGCGCAGACCACGGTACCGCCAGCGGTGAGGGCAAAAAGGACCTGGAGGATCAGATGATTGACGGAGTCCACAAGGGAGACGCCGGACATCGCTTCCTCCCCCAGACTGGAGACCATCAGGACGTCGATCATCCCCACCAGGACGGAGAGAAACTGCTCGATCACCAGGGGCCAGAGCATCTGCAGGAGCCGTTTCCGGTCAAACAGCGGCTCATCCGGGAGCCGAAACAGGGAACGGAGGGGATCCATGAGCGGTGAGACCTGCCTTTCCGTATCAGTGATACCGGATAAAGCATATCATATCCCCGGCGCTTTTCCCGTGTCTCTCCGGGGAAAATGAACGCCCGATGCGCTTTTTCGGCGCATCGGGCATTGTTCGGTCTACAGTATGATGCAGATGAGTCCGCCGCTGCCCTCGTTCACGATGCGCTGCAGGGCCTCCTGGAGCTTTCCCCGGGCGTCTGCAGGCATCTTCTTGATCTTGGCCTGGAGGCCCTCTCCAGCAATGTCGTACAGGGACTTGCCGAAGATGTTGGACTGCCAGATCTTTCCGCTGTCCCCCTCGAACTCCTGAAGCAGGTAATTGATGATCTCTTCGCTCTGCTTCTCGCTGCCGATGGCCGGGGAGACCTCCGTTTCGATGTTGGCCAGGATCATATGGATGGAGGGGGCGCTGGCCTTCAGCCGCACGCTGTACCGCCCGCCCCGGCGGACGATCTCCGGTTCCGCCAGCTTCAGTTCCTCCACCCGGGGACAGACGATGCCGTAGCCCGTCTCATAGACGCTGTGGAGGGCGTCCCGCACCCGGTCGTACTCCTGCTTCATCTGAGCCATATCCGTCAGCAGACGTAGCAGGTCCCCGTCGTCTGCCACCGGGATGCCGGAGCGCTCGCTGAGGGTCTCATAAAACAGCTCCCTGGGCAGCGCCGCTTCCGCCAGAACAACTCCCTTGCCCGCCCGGATCTCCCGAAGGGCGGCGGAGCTCACCGCGTCGCTAAGGCCAAGCCGCTGCACCGCCGCCTCCGCGTGGCGGAGACTGGTCATCCCCTCGCAGGCTTTCCGCAGGGCGGCGCAGATCCGGGTGGGCACGGGATGATCCGGCGGCAGAGCGGTGACCCAGGCGGGGAGGCAGATCCCCAGCTCCGTGATGGGGAATTCCAGAAGCAGGCTGCGGATGATGCTCCGCACCTCCGCTTCCCCCAGGGTGAGGCAGCTCACCGGGAGACAGGCCACGTCATACTTCTCCCCCAGGGAGGCGGCCAGGCTCTTCGTCTCCGGGGCCTCGGGATGGGCGCTGTTCAGGATCAGCACGAAGGGCTTGCCGATGGCCTTCAGCTCCGCCACCACCCGTTCCTCCGCAGGGACGAAGCTGGAGCGGGGGATATCACCGATGGTCCCGTCCGTAGTGACCACCACCCCGACGGTGGAGTGCTCCGCGATCACCCGGCGGGTACCCAGCTCCGCCGCCTCCACCATGGGGATCTCATGGTCGAACCAGGGGGTGGTGACCATGCGGGGATTGCCGTCCTCTTCCGCTCCTGCGGCCCCCTCCACCAGATAGCCCACACAGTCGATGAGGCGGGCGGAGAACACTGCTCCCCCCGCGTCCACCCGGACCGCGTCCTCCGGGACGAATTTGGGCTCCGCGGTCATGACGGTGCGGCCCGAACCGCTCTGGGGCAGCTCATCCCTGGCCCGTTCCCGCATGTATACGTCCTCGATCCCCGGAAGGACCAGCGTTTCCATGAAGCGTTTGATAAAGGTGGATTTGCCCGTACGCACAGGGCCCACCACCCCGATATAGATGTTGCCGCCCGTTCGGGTGGCGATGTCCTGATAGATGGTTTGATTGTCCAAAGCCGATCCCTCCGTTTCCTACTTGCTGCAGTGTATGCCCCCGGAGGCGCGGAATAGAACGGCATGTTCTCCGCACCCGGGCCATAAGCTCTGCATAGAATGATGCAGAGAGGCGGCGTGAGCCGCCGGGGGAGGTGCGGAGATGAAACAGGCGCCGGAGAACGGGGCGGGAAGCCTTCTGACGGAGGAGCGGGCCCGGTCCCTGCAGGCCAATGCGGGAAATCTTCAGAAGCTGGCGGAATCCGCCGACGGGAAAAAGGTCCGGAAGCTGCTGGGGGATGAAAAGAAGGCGGCAAAGGCATTGGAAACCGGGGATGCGGCGGAACTGAAGCAGATCATGGAGCGGGTGCTGAGCACCGAAGAGGGCAGACGGCTTGCCGGTCAGCTGAAGGACCTGCTGGGCTGAGAGGGAAGCCGCTTGGACGGATGGGAGGAAAAACTGGGGGCCCTGTTCTCATCTCCGGAAAGCATGGCCCAGTTGAAGCAGCTGGCGGATACCCTGGCGGGGACGCTGGGCGGCGGAGGCGGAGACCGGAGTTCCGAGCCGGAACGGGGAACAGAAATGCCGGAGGGCATGGATCCCAAGCTCATGCAGCTCATCACCGGGGTGCTTCGGGAATTCCAGGCCCCCAGCCGGACGGGGGAACTGGTGGCGGCCCTCCGCCCCTGGCTGGACGAGGAGCGGGGAAAACGGCTGGATAAAGCCCTGCGCATCGCCAGGCTGACCCGGGCGGCCAGGACGGCGATCCCGGAGCTGGGGATGAGACGATGATCGGAGAAGGGGAGCGGGATGTACAACCGGTATCTGCAGACACGGCAGGACGTCGGGGAGGATCGGGGAGGGCGGTCGGAGCACCGGCCGGTCCGAAGGCCGGAAAACAGAGAAAGCCCGGCGGGGTCGGCCGCCGGGCTGAAAGGCATATTGAACGGACTTCTGGGGAACCGGGTGGATACGGGGGACCTGCTCCTGTACCTGGTGCTCCTGCTCCTGTATCTGGAGAAGGAGGACGAGGAACTGCTGATCACTCTGGCCGCCCTGGTGGTGCTGAGCTTCGGCGATCAGGAGGACAGCAGAAAGAGCTGATCGGATGGAGCGGAAAGATCCGCTTCGCCTGCGGTCATCCGGTAGATGAGGGTGTCCCCGTCCCATTGTTCCGCTCCCACCAGCAGGCCTGTATCCAGGGAGACATAATAGATATCCAGGTAATTGAAAACCGGATCCACCGCCGCCACCAGGATCCGCCATTTTCCGTCCTCCGTGCAGGCGCAGCCTGCATCCCGGATGGAGGCCGGATCCAGTGAGAGAATATCCTCATAGGTGGGGATGCGCTGGAGACTGTCCCCCAGACGGGCGTCCGCTTTGTTATAGGTGTACCGACGTTCCATATCGCTGCCGTACCAGAGGGTGAGAACGTTCCCGTTCAGCAGGTAGTTGATCTCCCGTTCCGCGCCGACGATGTTCAGCCGGACGGCGCCGCTCCTGACCCATACCCGGATCTCGGCGGTTCGGCCGCCCCCGTCCCAGAACTGGAACACCTGCAGGGTGCGGGAGTAGCTGTCCGGCCGGTTCAGGGTGGAGATCACGGCCTGCACCGTTTCGGGATTCACGTCCACTTGCGTCAGCTCCCGGGGTACGGCCGCACCGGTATGCTCCGGCAGCCGGTCCTGGATTTCCGGCAGATGGACCTCCGCCGTTTTCTTCGCCGACAGAGGGGAGGCAAGAAACAGCAGGATCCCCGCCAGCAGGACCAGCGTGGCGATCACGGCGATAGCCAGGGAACTCAAGCGCTTCATGGTTCTTCCTTTTCCTCCCGGTTTTCCGGCGGGGCTTCTTCATGGCCCTTCAGCGTGATGCGGATGGCAGGATCGGGGTTGTCCTTTGTCTTGGGCGCTTCCGGCTCGGGCCGGTGCCCGCTGCGAAGGACGAAGCCCGCCAGCAGACCCGTGGCCAGGAAGGCCAGGACCAGGAGCAGGGCCTTCATCCCGCCGCTGGTGGCCAGAACCACGGCGGACAGACCGAACACGGCGCTGACGCAGTAGAGGATGGCGACAGCCTGCTTTTGGTTCAGGCCCATGTCGATGAGCCGGTGATGGACGTGCCCCCGGTCCGGATGCATGGGGCTCTGCCCGTGGGCGAGCCGCCGGATGATGGCGAAGCTCGTATCGAACAGGGGCAGGGCCAGGAGCAGGAAGGGGAGCAGGAAGGAAATGATGGCGTACGTCTTGAACAGGCCGATCACCGACATGGTGGCCAGCACGTAACCCAGGAGCAGCGCGCCCGTATCTCCGGCGAAGATCTTTGCCGGGTTCATGTTATAGGGCATGAAGCCCACGCAGGCCCCCACCAGGGCGGCCATGATGATGGCGACGTTCCCTTCGCTCACCAGCAGGGCGATCACCAGCATGGCCAGGGAATCGATGGCGCTGACCCCCACGGCCAGCCCGTCCAGCCCGTCGATGAGGTTCACGGAGTTGGTCACCAGCACGATCCACAGGACGGTGATGGGAATGCTCAGATCCCGGAGGATCAGCCATTCCGTCCCCATAAAGGGGATGGGGTTGGAGAAGACCTCGATGCGGATGCCGGAGAACACGGCCACCAGGGCGGCGGCGATCTGGAGGATGAGCTTCATCCACCACTTCAGGGGGACGATATCATCGATGACTCCGGTTATGACAACCAGAACGCAGCCCAGGAGCATGCCCCGGACCTGGGGATCCACCTTGCTGAACAGCAGGGTGCTGACCAGGAAGCCCAGGAACATGGCCAGTCCGCCCAGCCGGGGGATGGGGTGATCGTGCATCCGTCTGCCGTCCCTGGGCACGTCCATGGCGCCGACTTTCTGGGCAAAGACCTTGACCACCGGGGTGAGGGCAAAGCTCATCACCAGGGCGGCAGCCAGAGAGACCAGGACCTGGGCCAGAAGACCCATATCAATGGTGAACATGACGTTACCTTTCTACGAAGCCGACCTTTTTGTAGACCTTCCGCAGGGTGCGGGAGGCGGTGCGGGAGGCCTTCTCGGCGCCGCTGCGCAGGATGGAGGTGAGGTAGTCCTTATTCTTCATCAGGTCCTCCGTCTTTTCCCGGATGGGCCGGAGCAGCTCCACCACGCTTTCCCCCACGGCGGTTTTGAAGTCCCCGTAGCCCTTGCCATCGAACTCCGCTTCGATCTCCGGGAAGGTCTTTCCCGTGGCGCAGGCATAGATCTGCATGAGGTTGGATACCCCGGGCTTGGCTTCGGGATCATAGCGGACGCAGCGCTCCGTATCCGAATCCGTCACGGCCCGCTTGAAGCAGCGGAGGATCTCCTCCGGCTTCTGGAGGATATAGATGCAGCCCCCGGGGTCCTTGTCGGACTTGGACATCTTGTTCTGGGGGGTGGTCAGGCTCATGATCCGGGCGCCGGCCTGGGGAATGAAGGGCTCGGGAATGGTGAACACGTCCCCGTAGATGCCGTTGAAGCGCAGGGCGATGTCCCGGCTCAGCTCCACGTGCTGCTTCTGGTCGCTGCCCACGGGGACCAGATCCGTCTGATACAGCAGGATGTCCGCCGCCATCAGGGAGGGGTAGGTGAACAGACCGGCGTTGATGTTCTCCGCATTCTTGGCGGATTTATCCTTGAACTGGGTCATGCGGCTCAGTTCGCCGAACATGGTGTAGCAGTCCAGCACCCAGCCCAGCTGGGCATGTTCCGCAACATGGCTCTGGATGAACAGGGTATTCTTCTCCGGATCCAGGCCGCAGGCGATATACTGGGCCAGCTGGCTGAGGCTGCGCCGCCGCAGCTCCGCCGGATTCTGCCGCACGGTGATGGCGTGCATATCCACGATGCAGTAATAGCAGTCGTACTGCCCGGACAGGTCCACCCAGTTCCGGATGGCCCCCATATAGGAACCCAGGGTCAGTTCGCCGCTGGGCTGGATACCGCTGAAGATCACTTTCCGTTTCTCGTCCATTGTTGTTTCCTCGCTTCCCACGGTAGGAATTATCGGCATGATGACCGATTAAAATATCTTACCATATCGGAAGACCGATTTCAAGCAAAAAGCCGGCCGAGTCTTTCAGTCTTTATGAGAAGAGGGTCCGGTCGATCCATGCCTTGACAGACACCTGCGGTAAAGATAAAATAAAGTGCTGTACAGAAATAACTGTCCTGCAACGGAGGTAACGATATGAAGGATCAGGCATGGTTTGACGCCCTGGAGGCGAAGATCCCCGTGGGAGGCGTGCGCACCCGCTTCGCCCCGAGCCCCACGGGCTATATGCATATCGGCAATATGCGCACCGCCCTGTATACCTGGCTCATCGCCAGGAAGGCGGGGGGAAAATTCCTCCTGCGCATCGAGGATACGGATCAGGGAAGACTGGTGCAGGACGCCACGGAGATCATCTACCGCACCCTGAAGGGCGCGGGGCTGACCTGGGACGAGGGACCGGACGTGGGCGGTCCCGTGGGGCCCTATATCCAGACGGAGCGGCGGGACCTGTATATGCCCTACGCGGAGCTGCTGGTGCAGCGGGGCTGCGCCTACCGTTGCTTCTGCGAGAAGACCGAGTCCGAGGAGGACAGCGGGGATTTCAGCCGGGGAGACGATCCCTGCCGCAGCCTGAGCCCGGAGGAATCAGAGGCCAGAGCGAAGGCCGGAGAACCCTATGTCATCCGGCAGAAGATCCCCCATGAGGGGAGCACCACCTTCCGGGATGAGATCTTCGGAGAGATCACCGCCCCCAATGCGGACCTGGACGACCAGGTCCTGATGAAGCGGGACGGGCTGCCCACCTATAACTTTGCCAACGTGATCGACGACCATCTGATGGGGATCACCCACGTGGTCCGGGGCACGGAATACCTGTCCAGCACCCCCAAATACAATCTGCTGTATGAGGGCTTCGGCTGGGAAAAGCCTGCCTATATCCACTGCAGCCCCATCATGCGGGACGCCCAGCACAAGCTCAGCAAGCGGCACGGGGATCCCACCTACGACGACCTGCTGAACCAGGGGTATCTGAAGGAGGCCATCCTCAACTATATCGCCCTCCTGGGCTGGAGCCCCGCGGGGGAGCGGGAGTTCTTCACCCTGCCGGAGCTGGTGGAGGCCTTCGACCTGAAGGGGATGAGCAAATCCCCCGCCATCTTCGATCCGGTGAAGCTCACCTATTTCAACAGCGCCTATCTCCGGGGTATGAGCCCGGAGGACTTCCACGCCGCGGCGAAGCCCTATATCCAGCAGGCAGCCGCCGGGATGGACACCGCCCTCATCGCCTCCCTGCTGCAGCAGCGGTGCGAAAAGCTCTCCGATATCCCCGGGCAGCTGGGCTTCCTGAAGGAACTGCCGGAGTATGAAACGGAGCTGTTCAACAACAAGAAATCCAAGTCGGACGCCGCGTCCTCCATCGAAATGCTGGAGGCAGCCATCCCCCGAGTGGAACAGCTTTCCCCATGGACGAAGGATGGGGTGCACGACGGGCTCATGGGGCTGGCGGAGGAGCTGGGCGTCAAGAACGCCAAACTCCTGTGGCCGGTGCGCATCGCCCTCTCCGGCCAGACGGTCACCCCCGGCGGAGCGGTGGAGATCTGCTGCCTGCTGGGACGGGAGGAAGCCCTTCGCCGTCTGCGGCTGGGACTCGCCCGGCTCAAGGCCGGGCAGGAGGGCTGAACCTTGCGCCGCCCGCTTCTGCTTGCCGGGTTGCTGATCCTGGCTCTGCTCCTTTCCGCCTGTGCCGGTCCTGCCGAACCGGCGGTCACCGGCGGACCTGCCTCTCCCTCGGCTTCCGCGTCACCGGGGCCTGTTGACGGCACCGCATCCCCTGAGCCCACGCCTTCGGAAGCCCCCGCCCCCTCCGCCACCCCCGCCGTGATCCCGGAGATCTCTCCCAGCCCCACGCCGGACTGGACCCAGGGGGAAGAGGGGGAACTGGTCGTCCGCATCGACGGGGAGGAGCAGCATATCCCCGCCTACGGCCGGGAGTACCTTCTTCGGGAGGAGCCGCACCTGGGCTTCAGCATGATGGCGCCCAAGGAATCGGTATCCACCATGTTTCTGACGAACGCATGGTATTTCCCCATCCTGTCCGGATCGGAAACTCCCGCCTGGCTGGAGATGAGCTTCATCTACGGTACCGACGCCGATGATCTGCTGCCGGATTTCATCAATGCCTATCTGGAATTCACCGAGATCGAGTTTTCCGGCGCTTCAAGACTGGGGCGCATCTCCATGGACGAGACGATCACCGCCTCCGGCACCGATCTGCTGGTGAAAGCCTGGCTCCTGAACGTGCCCGAGGGAGTCTTCACCGTGGTCCTGAGCTGCCCCCTGGACCGCCTGGATGCGGATCTGGGCCTCCTGGGCGCCATGCTGGATACTCTGAGCCTGACCATGTGAGCCTGGAAAATCAAACCGAACATATTCTGATCACCCCATGCCATACTAGCGGCATGGGGTGATCATTATGCGAAAACGCAGAACGGCCGTGCGGCTCCTCAGCTTCTGCGCCGCGGCGCTGCTGGTGATGGGCGGCTTCACCGCCCGGGCCATGGGCGAAGCAAGGGAGGACAGGCGGCAGCTGGAAGCGGGCTGGCGCAGATCCTTCGCGGCGCTGACCTCCGACGCGGCACAGATCCGCACCGCCCTGACCAAATGCCTCTGCTCCTCCTCCCCCGGACTGGTGGGTTCCGCCTGCGCGGAGATCAGCGCCAGGGCGCAGGAAGCGCAGCTGAATATGGGCGAACTGCCCTTTTCCGGCCTGCTGCTGGAGAAGACCTCCGGTTTCCTGGGCCGACTGGGAGATTATTCCCGGGTGCTGGCCCAGGGAGCTTACGCCGCCCTGCCGGGGGATCCGGAACGGGAGACGCTGGAAGCCCTTTCCCGGGCGGCGGAAAGCCTGGACCGGAGCCTGACGGAGCTCCAGTCCCAGTTGGAGCAGGGGATGATCAGCATCCGACAGCTGGCGGAGGATCCGGACCGGGTGGAAGAGGCGATCCCGGATCTGGGATCCGGGATGATGGAGATCGAGGACGCCTTTCCCGAACTGCCCGTGCTGATCTACGACGGCCCTTATTCGGACAGCGTGGATCAGGGGGAGGTCAGATTCCTGGCCGGACTGCCGGAGGTGAGCGAAAAAGAGGCGGTATGGGCAGTCGTGTCCTTCGGGGGCGTATCCCAGGGTACGGTGAGATCCCTGGGCAGGAGTGAGGGAAGACTGCCCTGCTATCTCCTGTCTGCCCAGCGGGAGGGGGCGGAGTTGACCTTTCGCGTTACAGTCCGGGGCGGCAGGATCCTGGATATGGTGGCTGCAGGGGAGACGCGGGAAGCCCGGCTTGCCCCGGAGGATGCGGTGGAAAAGGCGGCTGCGTTCCTGGAGAGCCGGGGTTACGGCAGTATGCGGGAGAGCTACTGGCGGCGGGAAGGCAATACGGTGCTCATCAATTTCGCCCCCCTTCAGGACGAGGTCCTGTGCTACCCGGATCTGATCAAGGTGCGGATCGAACTGGAGAAGGGAAATGTGGTGGGCTTCGACGCCGAAGGGTATCTTCTGAACCATACCCGGCGGGATCTCCCCCCGCCGGTGAGTCGGGAGGAAGCGGCGGCCCGGGTGGCTCCCGGCCTGACCATCCGGTCGGACAGACTGGCAATGATCCCCACCGAAGGGAAGGGGGAGCGTTACTGCCGGGAATTCCTCTGCGATACGCCGTCCGGCGGAAAATGTCTGGTTTACGTGGATGCCCGCACCGGGGAGGAGGCAAAGGTCCTGCTCCTGCTGGAGGACGAGGACGGGACCCTGACGCTGTAAGCATTGCCCCGGAGCCGCGAGAACGGCTCCGGGGCTGCACCTCATTTCAACCTGTCCAGATTCGCCCGGACCTGGTTTTTCATCTGTTCCTCCAGCCTGGCAGCATGGTTTTTAAGGAAAGTCAGGAGCCGCTCCTTCAGCTGGGAATGGAGCACCTGACCATAGGTGAGGTCCAGCAGCCGGATCACGGGAGGCAGGGCGAGAAGGGAGGGCAGCTCCTCATCCGTCCGTTCGTCCAGGGAGGGGATAGCGGTCTCGTCCAGGCTGGAGGGGAAAACCTGCCGGGCCACGGGGAGAGCGGTGAGGGAGAGCCCGTAGACCAGGCGGAAGAGCACCGGTTCCTCCCGGGCCAGGAGCCGCATGGCCTCCAGCCAGCCCAGGCCGCCCAGGCCGCCATGGAACCGGTCTCCGGTGATTTCCCCCAGAAGAGAGAGCAGATCCGGCTTATGCTCCAGATTCCGGAAGCTCAGCTTGAAGCCGAAGCTCCGGGCAATCGCGTTGAGCAGCTCCAGCTCCTTCCGCAGGGATTCCGCCTCTGCCTCCAAAGGCGCGGCGGCCTCCAGGGGCAGCTCCAGCCGGGGACAGACAGCCTGGAAGGATATGCCCCGGCGGCAGAGCTCGTTTGCCAGGAAATAGAGTCCTGCTCCGCCGGTGGGGGTATCCGCCTCGTTCAGCATGACCTCCAGGTCCGCTTCGGAACGCTGGGCATAGGAATAGTATATCTCGGACAGGAGGATGACGATCTGCCCGTATTCCCGGCAGCAATCCTCCAGGGTGAGACGGTCAAAGACGATCTGCTTTCCCTCTACGGAGAAGGTGCGGCCCTGATACTGTTCCCGCAGCTCATCCGTCGGGGCATCTCCCTGACCCAGGAGAGGGGCGCAGTCCACGCTCAGGCAGGTATAGCCCGCAGTCAGGGCGGCCTCGATCTCCTGAAAGCTCTGGAGCCGGTCCGCGCAGGCGCCCCAGGGCCCGAGATAGCCCTCCCGATAGACGGCGAAGGTAGCGGCGTCCAGGGCTTCCTCCCAGGTCCTGCCGCTGAGGTTCAGCTCCAGGGGAGACTGCTGCACCGGCACGGGAACGGCGTCGGAGTCCCGGAAACCCTCCAGGATCCCGGGAGCGCAGAGATCCAGCCGGTCTCCCGTTCCCACCGTCTTCCGCAGGGCGAGCACCCGGGAAGGGGCAGTCCAGGGAAATTCCCGGCGGAGCATCACCGCGGTCTTATGATCCAGGGGGTGGGTGATGCCGCAGTTCACAAACCATTCCTTGCCCTGATTGTCCCGCAGCATATAGGCCTTGCCGCAGCCATGGGGGCGGACAGACCCGGGATAAACGGTAAATTCACTCATGGTACGCCTCCGCAAATCATTCTGAGCATACTATACCCGCTTTTTCCGCCCGGGGCAAGGAAAAAGAGAGACTGCCGCATGCGCGGCAGTCCGGTCGGGTCGGCAGGAAAGCAGGTCAGCCCCTGCCTCCGTAGCAATGGAGACCGTAGTCCTCCACCACCTCGGTCATCCAGCGGTTGCGCTGGTTGAACAGCTCGTTGTCTGGATCCCCGAAGAGCCAGTGGTTGAAGACGAAGATGGCATCCTTAGAGTATGTGTCGATGGCCTGGCGCACGGCGTCCTTGAAGGTTTCCTCCGTGCAGCTCTCGCTGATGAGCTCGCCAAGGATATCGAAGCACCCTTCCAGGATGATCTGGTTGCCGAATTTCTTCTGCACCGCCGCCAGATCGTTGCTGGTCTGGGGAGGATCCCAGTACCGCACGCCGAAACCTACCCAGTCCTCCACAAACATGTCGCACTTGCCGCAGCAGTGCATGGCGATGGGCAGGCCCCGGTCGTTTCCGAATTTGGCGTCCCGCTCCTGGAAGGGCTTGATCAGGGTGCGGTACTGATCCGGAGAGACGAAGGGCATGGCCCAGGCGGCGATATCGTCCGTCAGCTGGATGATATCCGGTTTATAGTAGTCGATGCATTTTTCCGTGACGGATTCATAGAAGCTGCAGAGATAGTCGAACAGAGCGTAGACCTCCTCCGGTTCCTCCTGGATGGCGCACAGGCCTTCCACAAAACCCATGAAAGCCATGAGGGTCTGGAAATAGCCCATGTGGATCCCATAGGTCACGGCGGACTTGGTCCGGTCCATGCCGAACTCGGCGGCCCGCTCCATATCCTTTTTGGCCATCTGCTCCCAGTCCACGCCGGAGATGTCCGGCGCCTTGATCACGTCCCGCCACTTGGTGATATCGTCCAGGATGAAGTTGCCCGGCTCGGGGAGGGAGGCAAAACCCGCCTCTCGGTTGGACACGTAGGAAACGCCCCAGATATCCTTGCCCTTCTCCCTGCCGCGGACGACGGAAGGACCGTAGCCCATGACCAGAGGGTCCCGCTTTGAATAGGGGTTGCGGCCATAGGAATACTGCAAAAGGAAATCCGGTTCGATCCCCTCCAGCATATCCAGATACATCTGCCTCATGCTGCGTTTCGTCATGATAACCTCTTTCCGGCCCGGAGAGAGGGCCTGATTTGTTTATTCTGCTGGTATTGTAGCCCAAAGGCAGGGAGAAAGCAAGAGAAAAGGCCGGAAAGAAACAAAAAACCGGGAAGGCCGCAGCCTTCCCGGCGGGAAAGACGATACTCAGTGTTTGCCCTCCGCGCTTTCCAGCTTGAGCTGGCGGCGGTGTTCCACCTCGGGGCTTTTGGGCTGGATATCTCCGCTCTTGGTGAGAACGATCTTGGTCATCATGGGGCCGGTGAGCTCATAGATCAGCACGCTGAAGAGGATGATGCTGCGGATCAGCTGGCCCTGGGCGCCCAAGGCGGTGGCCTGGAGACACATGCCCAGGGCGACTCCCGCCTGGGGGAAGAGGGCCACGCCCAGATATTTCTGGACCCGGGGATCGCAGTGGGTCGCGCTGGTGCTCAGCCGGGCGCCGAAGTATTTTCCCAGGCAGCGGGAGAGAATATACACGATGCCGATCCCTACGCAGGCCACGTCCCGGAACACATCCAGCTGCAGAGCGGCGCCGCTGATGACGAAGAACAGAGTGTAGATGGGGGCGGTCCAGTGGTCCTCCCGCTCCATCAGATCCTCGGACAGGGGACAGGCGTTGCAGAACACCGTGCCCAGCATCATGCACACAAGCAGGGGGGACATGCCCACTGTGACGCTGCCCAAATGGAACTTCAGCTGGGAAAGACCCACGGAGAGCACCACGATGCCGGTCATCAGGCAGAGGCGGTTCTTGTTGGAGTTGAAGAAGCGCTCCAGGAAGGTGAGAAACCAACCCAGCAGGGCGCCTAAAATCAGGCTGAATACGATCTCCAGGATCGGGGCCAGGAGCATGGAGCCCAGGGAGGCGGTGCCGCTCACCATGGCCATGGCGATGCCGAAATTCACGGCAAAGAGCACCAGGCCTACCGCGTCGTCCAGGGCCACCACCGGCAGGAGCATTTCCGTCACCACGCCTTTTGCCTTGTACTGGCGCACCACCATGAGGGTGGCGGCGGGAGCGGTGGCCGCGGCGATGGCGGAGAGGGTGAGGACCATGGGAACCGGGAGCTTTTCCCCCAGGATCAGGTGGAGGATGAAAAGAAAGACGCAGACCAGGAGCGTGGTGAACACTGACTGACCGATGCCTACCAGCACCGCCTGCTTCCCGATCTTCTTCAGACTGCTGAGCCGGAACTCGCTGCCGATGGCGAAGGCGATGAAGCCCAGGGCGATATCCGAGAGGAACCGGAGCCCGTCCACTTCTTCCGCGGTTGCAAAGCCCAGACCGGGGATCCCCAGTCTGCCCAGCACATAGGGGCCTACCAGAACGCCGGCCACCAGGTAGGCGGTCACGTCCGGCAGCTTCAGACGGGTAAAAAGACGGGTGAGGAGCAGGCCGGCCAGCAGCGCCACTCCCACGGACAAAACGGCGTTCATGATGCATCCTCTTTTCCGGCGGCTTCAGCCGCACTAAGTTCATATTATACGGGATGAGCGTCGGAAGAAGAAGAGAAAAACCACCGAAAAAACACGAAATTTCTCTCCATCGGACCGGAAGATTCGTGGGTTTTGCCCAAGGCGCACGCAGTTGTCGGGAGGGGGCAAAGCATTGACAAAAGAGCCTGTTTCGGTTAACATGTGAATAAACTGTAAACGCACCTGAGACCCGCCGGAGAGCGGGGTTGAGATAGAGCAGAGGGGGAGTCAGCCATGCGCCCGGACGGCATCAAGGTAAAAGAAGCGGATCCGATGTATTTCCTCATTCCGTATTTCCTCACCCGGAGATACGATTCCATGAATATGATCACGGTGGATGTGCCGGAGGAGCCCATGCGCCGTTATATGAACGAAAAGCGGCGGGAGGGCAGGCCCGTGAGCCATCTGGCTCTGGTGATCACCGCTTATCTGCGGGTGCTGGACGAGTATCCCGCCCTGAACCGCTTCGTGGGGAACAAGACCATCTATGAGCATAAGGATAAGACCGTCTCCATGGTGGTGCTCCGGCCCAACGGAGAGGACGCCATGAGCAAGATCTATCTGGATTCCAACGACGACGTTTTTTCCATCCAGGAGAAGATCACTTCCTATATCAGCGAGAACCGGAGCGTGGAGGAGCAGAACCTGCTGGATAAATGGATGGCCCGCATCGTGCGCATGAAGCTGCTGATGAGCATTTTCCTGGCCCTGTTGCGCTTCATGGACCGGCACGGGCTCCTGCCCATGGCCCTGGTGAAGGCCAGCCCCTTCCACGCCAGCCTGCTGATCTCCAACCTGGCCAGCATCCGTACCAACCATATTTATCACCATATCTATGAATTCGGTTCCACCAGCCTGTCCATCACCATGGGAAACATGCATGAGATCCCCCGCCGCTCCAAGGACGGCATCGTATTCGACCGGTGTCTCCCTTTGGGGATCGTGATGGACGAGCGCATCGCGACGGGCCATTATTTTGCCCTGGCCTTCAACCGCTTCCGCCAGTATCTGGCGAAGCCGGAGCAGCTGGAGGGACCGCCGAAGAAGGCGGAGGAAAAGATGAAAGAAGCAGCTGCAGTCAACTGAGATGATAATGAGCGGCTCCGGGCGATTCGCCCGGAGCCGTTTTTCAAACGTTATTTGTCTTTCTGCGATTCCCCCGCGTCCACATCCAGAAAGCCTTCTCCCACCACCTCGTTGGCCTGGGCGCGGAAGACGAAGGCGGCGGGGTCGATCTCCTTCACCAGGGCTTTGACCCGGTGGCTCTGCCTGGGCTTCACCACCGTCATGAGTACCTGCTTCGCCTCATGGCCGTACATGCCCCGGCCGCTGAGGCTGGTGACGCCCCGGTCCAGACCCTGGATGACAGCCTGGGCGATGGGTTCCGGATCACCGGAGGGGATGATGAAGAATATCTCCGCTTTGTTCATGCCGTGGATCAGCAGGTCGTTCACATAGGAGCAGACCCCCAGGCAGATGGCGGCGTACAGGCCCAGCTCGATATCCCCGGTGACCAGGATGGAGGCCAGGATCACCGCTCCGTCCACGATCATGAACATGGTGCCCAGGCTGACGTCCCGCCGGCAGGTGACCAGCAGCCGGGCCAGAAGGTCCGTTCCGCCGCTGGAGCTCTCCCCCTGCAGATAGAACACGGCCCCCAGGCCCACCAGCGCCCCGCCGCATACTGCAGCCAGGACCAGATTCTCCGTTACCCGGTGCAGGAACAGGGCCGAACCGTCCACGAACAGGGAATAACTTGCGGTGGTGATCAGGGTATTCAGCACATACTTCCAGCCTTTGACGAACCAGGCCCAGATAAGCAGGGGGATCGTCAGGGCCAGGACGAAGGCGCCCACGGGAACATAGAAGAAATGGTTCAGAACGATGGCGATGCCGAAGAAGCCGCCGGCCGCGATCTCGTTTTCCGTGAGAAACAGGTTCAGGGCCAGGGCATTGCACAGGTTCCCCGCCAGGATATACAGGATGCGCCGGGTGAGACCGCGCCATTTTTCCTTTTCCATGCTTTTCACCGCCTCTGCGCAGTTCTGCCGCCGTGCCGAAGCACGGCGGCAGGCCTATCTTAGACGAGGGCGTCGGCCTTGTCAAGACAAAAAACTCTCCGCCCCCGAAGGGGCGGAGAGCTGTTCGCGGTTGGATCCAGCAGCCGGAGCGCTGAGGGCTCAGGCTTTTACTGCTGGGACATATAGCGGTCGTAGGCCTGCTGATAGATCTCCTGCACCCGCTGATAGCCGAAGGTGTTGAGATCGTTGATGTAGGAATCCCACTCGCTGAGGGGCTTGGAGCCGTCCACGAAGGCCACGTAGTTCTCTTCGTAGTAGGTGCTCAGGTCGCTCATGAGCTCGGTGACCTCTTCACGCTCTTCGTCGGTCTGCTTGATGGAAGAAGCCCATTCCCAGGCGCCGTCGTAGTAGCCGGTGGGAGTGAAGATGTCGAAAGCGGTCAGAGCGCGCTCGCCGCCGTCATAGTAGTAGTTGCGCTTGTGGATCTGCAGGCAGAACTCAACGAGGCCGTTGCAGCCGTAGAGGCACATGCACCAGGCCATGCCGCCTTCCCAGTTCATGCACCAGTCGGTGAGGCGCATCTCGCCGTTCTCGTTGTACTCCCACAGGGTGCCCTCGGGACCCCAGGAGGTCCACCAGGAGCCCCATTCGCTCATCCACCAGTCCAGCCAGCTGGCAGCCAGCTCCACGTTGGGGCAGTTGCCGCTGACGATGGCGGAGCCGTAGTGGAAGCCGCCGATCTTGTTGCCGTAGTGGATGACGTCGCCGTCCTTCTTGACCAGACGCTTCAGGCATTCCCACTGGCAGTTGGGGTTGTATTCCTTGCCTGCATCCTCCATGTTCTGCCAGCCGGACGGAGGTCCGAGGTTGACGCCCAGGCCGTCGGTGTTGGTGCCGGCGTCGTAATCTTCACCGGCCACGAAGGTCTGGAAGTTGGGGGAGATGAGGCCTTCGTTGAACCAGGTGTTCAGCAGGGTCATGGCTTCCCGGTCGTCCTCGGTGGTGCCGCAGAATTCCACGACGCCGTCCCGGGCGCGGACGTAGCTCAGACGGGTGTAAACGCAGGTGCCGTAGCCGCCGAAGAGGGCGCCGGCGCCGTTTTCGATGACGCTGTTGATGAAGAAGGGGAAGATCTCCCGCTCGGTGGTGCTGTAAGCGCTCTTCATGGCGACGAGGGCGGTGTGGAGCTGATCATAGGTGCTGTAGTCGGCAGCGGTGCCCAGATTCAGGTCACGGAGCCAGTCCTCGCGGATGAAGTAGCCCATGCCGGGGGCGGGCTCAACCAGCATGCCGGAGCAGGAGCCGATGGTCTCGCTGTCATAGAACACGGTGTTCATGACGTCCGGGTTCATCCGGCTGCGGTCGTAGGTCTCCCACATGTAGTTGGGCATGTAGTCCTTGTAGGGGTAGAGGTTCACAAAGTAGCCGTCTTCGATGGCCTGCTTGATGGTGCCGCCGGAGTAGAAGTAGCCGCCCTGGTCGCAGATATCGTCCAGGTCGTCGGAGGCCAGGAGCACGGAGAAGTTCTGGCTGCGGTTGGCGGAGTCAACGATGTTGTACTCGATATGAACGCCGGTGTATTCCGCAACGCCCTGCCAGACGGGGATGCTGCCCCAGCCGTCCTCGGGGATGTACTGAGGGGTGTAGCAGGTGGTCCACTTGCTCAGTACGTCGTCGTTGTCGGTAAGGGGCTGCTCATAGACGTATTTCTCCACCGGGAAACCATCGGCATTCTTCTCATACTTGCCGGCAGCAAAGTGGTAGGGACCTTCGTCCACGGGCTCGGGTTCCGCGGTGGCAGCGGGCTCATTGCCGCTGGGAGCCTGGGTCGCCGGAGCCTTGGAGGCCGGAGCCTGAGTCGCACTGCCGGGAGCCGCGGTGGGGGTGGTGCTGCCGCCGCTGTTGCAGCCCGCGAACAGGGCCAGAACGAACAGCAGAGCCAGCACCAGGGAAAGTGCTTTCTTCATTCGCTTTTCTCCTTTCTGAATTTCGCGAGGATAAGCCTATACTACACACTATCGGCCAAAATGTAAAGAATAAATGTGATAATAGATAAAATGACACATGTATAAATTAATAAACAATATATTGGCAAAGAGACAGTCATATTTGAGAAATATTCCCGAAACCTGTGTCCGGATCCCCGGAAAAAGAAACCGGGAGGCCGGCGATCATGCCGACCTCCCGGATCACGGAGTGTCGTTTATTCAGGAAAGAAAAGCGTTACACCGGATCCTCCAGGAACTTGTCTCTCAGCTTCTGCAGGGTCTCATCCGTCACGCCGCAGGCCTTCAGATAGCCGGTATAGCCTCCGTACTTCTCCTGAAGATAGTACCACACGGCCTCCATGCTCTCCGGCACGGAGCCGAAGAAGCCCCAGCTGTAATCCGGTCTGCCCCGCTTCTGGGGGAGGAAGGAGGCGCCCATCTTGTCGTACTTGGGACGCAGGCAGCTCATGGAAGCGCTGTAATCCATCATGATGTCCGTCATGCCGACGCCCACGGCGCCCAGGAGCAGACCGGCGATGGTGCCCGCCCGGTCCTTGCCGATGAAGCAGTGGAACATGACGCCGCCTTCCCACTCGGCGCAGAGAGTGATGACCTTTCTGGCCCACTCCTTGCCCTCTTCCAGGATGCCGATGTACGCGTCTCCCATGTCGAAGTTTTTCCCGTCCTTCGGGGGCTGGGGGGGACCCGGCTGCTTGGCCCCTTCACCGCGGATGATCCGATGCTCCTCGCTGATGGGCATGTGCCGATAGGTATGGCCGGGTACATCGACAAAGGAACTGGGAGTCGTTTCCACCTCGTCGACGCCCCGAAGGTCGATGGACAGGGTGATCCCATAGTCGATGATATACTGCTTATCGTGTTCGCTGATATTGATGGGACAGTCCGTACGGAGAAATACGCCGTACTTGGTGATCTTTCCGTCCTGGGTGGCATAGCCTCCCAGATCCCGGGTATTCACCATCGTTTCCAGGGGCAGGCGCTTGTACTTGACCATGTTCTTCCTCCTTTATGTGATCTTTCTATGATCCTTTGTTTTGTGTTTCCCGCGTCAGGCGTATGGCCTCCGGCAGCTTCGCCGCCGTATCCGAGGCCACCATGGAGATATCCCCCTTCTCCGCCTGGGCCAGTTCTCCTGCCAGCCCGGCCAGATACGCGCCGCAGGCCACGGAAAGGGGAGTGCAGGAGACCCAGCCCAGGAGACCGGCCAGAACGCCGGAAAGCACGTCCCCGCTTCCCGCGGTGGCCATGCCGGGACAGCCCCGACTCACCAGGAACACGGTCTCCCCGTCGGTGACGATGGTGCTGCTGCCCTTCAGCAGAAGGATCACGTTCCGTTCCCCGGCATACCGCATGGCATGGGTCAACGGATCCCGGAGCAGGTCCTCCCGCTTCATCCCCGTCAGCCGGGAGAACTCCCGGAGATGGGGGGTGAGCACCACCTTCGCGCCGGCGGAATAGAGCAGGGCGTCCCGGTCCGGCAGCGCGGCCAGGGTGTTGAGACCGTCCGCATCCACCACCAGGCTTCCCTGATAGGTCCGAAGGATATGCCGCAGGATGCGGCCGTTTGCCGGGCTCCGACCCCAGCCCATGCCCAGGGCGGCGGCTTTCGTCCGGTCCAGAGCGCCGTCGATGGCGTCCAGGTCGTCGATCATGCTCCCGTCCCGGTCCGGCAGAGGGAAGAGGGTGGATTCCAGCACGTAGGGCAGCATGCCCTGCACCAGAGAGGCGGGGACCGCCAGCCTGGCCACGCCGCAGCCGGCCCGAAGAGCGGAAAGACTCAGGTTCGCCAGCTTCGCCGCTCCGGAATAGGCGGTGCAGCCCCCCAGCAGCGTCACGGTGCCGAAGTCCCCCTTATTGCAGCATTCCCGCCGGGGAAGAAGGAGCTCGGAAAAATCACCGGGCCCCGCCAGCCGGATGGGCCGGCCCAGGGGCGGGATGCCGATATCCACGTTGACCAGCCGCCGGAGCATATCCTTGGCCTCCCCCAGGTAGTGGCCCGGCTGGGGAAAGCCGACGGAGACCGTCAGGTCCGACCGGACGCAGGGCCCTTCCGCCAGACCGCTGACGCCGCTGAGCCCGCTGTTGATATCCACGGAGATCACTTTTGCGCCGCTCTCGTTGGCGGCCCGGATCATGTCCGCCGCGCTGTCCTCCGCCGCGCCATGGAAGCCGGTGCCGAAGAGACAGTCCGCGATCTCCCGATAGCGGGTCAGCTTCATCCCCTGCTCCCAGAGGGACCAGGGGATCCCCAGCTCCAGACAGCGCTTGAAATAATAGGCCCCGTCCTGAGAAAACCGTTCCCGCAGGAGGAACACCCGGCAGGGGATCCCCGCCTCATGGAGAAGGGCCGCCAGGACATATCCGTCCCCGGCGTTGTTGCCGGTGCCGCAGAGGATGGCCACGGGTCCCTGCCAGGGATACGCTTCGAACACCCCGCGGCCCGCCCGGGCCATGAGCTCCGTGCCCGACGTCCCGGCGGCGATGCAGGCGGCGTCGGAGCGGCGCATATCCTCCACCGTCAGCACGGTCTGTGGCTCCGGATAGCGAAGCGGCGGCAGATTTTCCATCTCCTGTCCTCCTCCTGCACTGATCAGATAGTTTACTATACCATAACTTCGGCCCGCTGAAAAGTAAAAATGGAAAACGATGCCGGTCTTTGTCTCCGCAAAAGAGTCTGCCGCGGACCGGAGTCCGCGGCAGAGAAGTCAATGAAGTCAGTTCTGCTTCTGCTTCTTTCCCAGGGCAAGCCCTTCCTCGTAGGCCTTCTTGTTCAGGGGCAGGAGCTTGGGTTTGCTCCCCAGCTTCTGCTCGATGATCCGCCATACCAGCTCTTCGTCCACGATGCCGGTATAGCCTACGTACACGCCCAGCATGATCACGTTCAGCACCTTGGCGTTCCCCAGCTCCAGGGACAGCTCCGTCACCGGAGCTTTCACGATGGTCACGTCGTCCCGGCCCGGGTCGTCCGTCACGATGGAGCTGTTCAGGAAGAGCCTTCCCCCGGGCTTCAGGGTGGGAAGGAACTTCTTGAGGGAGGGTTCGTTCATGATGATCAGGTCGTCCATCCGGTCACCCAGGGGAGCGCCGATCTCCTGGTCGGAGATCACCACGAAGCAGTTGGCGGTGCCGCCCCGCTGCTCCGCCCCGTAGGAGGGAAAGAAGGTCACGTTCCGGTCGGAGGATTCGCAGGCAGCCTCCGCCAGGAATTTGCCCAGGGTCATGACGCCCTGGACGCCGAAACCGGCTACACAGAGATTGGTCTCCATTATTTGCCCTCCTCTTCCAGGCTCTTGTCCCGGATCACGCCCAGGGGGAATTCCTTGAGCATGTTCTGCTCCAGATACTCCAGGGAGCCCAGAGCGTCCGTTCCCCAGTTGGTGGGGCAGTTGGTAACGATCTCCACCATGGAGAATCCCTTGCCCTCCAGCTGGTTCATGAAAGCCTTCCTGATGGCTGCCTTGGTCTTCCGCACGTTGGCGGGATTGTTGCAGCTGGTGCGCTCCAGATAATAAGGGGCGGTGAGCTGGTTCATGATCTCGCACATGTGCATGGGGTAGCCGTGCTCCTTTGGATCCCGGCCTTTGGGGGCGGTGGTGGCCTTCATCCCGATGAGGGTGGTGGGGGCCATCTGGCCGCCGGTCATGCCGTAAATGCCGTTGTTGATGAAGATGACGGAGAAATTCTCTCCCCGGTTGGCGGCGGACAGGGTCTCCGCCAGACCGATGGAAGCCAGGTCGCCGTCTCCCTGGTAGGTGTAGACCAGGGTGCCCGGATTGGTGCGCTTGATGCCCGTGGCTACGGCGCAGGCCCGGCCATGGGGCGCGGTGATGTTGTCGTAGGCCATGTAGTCCATATGGAGGCCGCAGCAGCCGATGCCCAGCACGCAGGCCGTATTCTGCACCTGGTCCAGCTCCTCCAGCACCTCCCCGATGAGCTTCATGACGGTAGAGTGCATGCAGCCGGGGCAGAAGCCGGAGACCTTGTCCTCCTGAATGGTTTTGGTGCGGGTATAGATCTTTTCCATGTTACGCCTCCAAGCTCTTCTTGGCCGCCTCGATGATGCTCTCCCGGCTCATGATGTTGCCGCCGGAGCAGAGACAGGTCGTGATGGGGCAGCGGTCCTTCACCCCGATGGACACGTCCCGCAGGAACTGGGCGGGGATGCTCATTTCCACGTCCAGCACGGCTTTGCACTTGCCGTAATCGATCTTGTCGAAAGCCTTGTAGGGGAAGGGATTCACGGTGATGGGCCGGATGAGACCCACGGGATATCCCTCCTGCCGCAGCAGGTTCACCGCGCTCCGGGCGATGCGGGCGGAGATGCCGTAAGCGGCGATGACCAGCTCCGCGTCCTCCAGCCGGTATTCCTCCCAGCGCAGATCCTTTTCCCAGGATTCGTACAGGGCGGCGGCCTTTTCGTTGGTGCGCTGCATCACGGCGGTGGACCACTGGCCCGGCTCGATCCAGGCCCGGTGGGCATAATCCAGCTCATGGCCCACGATGGCCCAGGGACGCTTGCCCTCCTTGATGGCCTTCACTTCCTCGTCGCTGCGCATGGGAGGCAGCTCCACCGGCTCCATCATGGTGCCGATGACGCCGTCCGCCAGGATCAGCACCGGGTTCCGGTCCCGGTCCGCGTAGTCGAAGGCGGCATAGGTCATGTCCACCGCCTCCTGCACCGTGGAGGGGGCGAAGACCAGCATCTGGAAGCCGCCGTTGCCGCTGGCCTTGGTGGCCTGGAGGTAGTCCATCTGGGCGGGCTGGATGGAGCCCACGCCGGGACCGCCCCGGGATACGTTCACGTAGACCATGGGGATCCGGGCGGAGGCGCAGTAGGAGATGCCCTCGCTCTTCAGGGCGATGCCGCAGCTGGAGGAACTGGTCATGGCCCGGGTGCCGGAGGAAGCGGCGCCGTATACCATGCTGATGGAGGCCACTTCGCTTTCCCCCTGGACAAATGTGCCGCCCACTTCTGGCATGCGCCGGGAGAAGTATTCGGGGATCTCATTCTGGGGGGTGATGGGGTAGCCCGCAAAAAAGCGGCAGCCCGCCCGTACCGCTGCTTCGGCGATGGCCTCGCAGCCCTTCATGAATACTCTGCTCATCCCTCTGCCTCCTTCTCAGCGATACACGTCGATGGCCCCGTCGGGGCACATCTGTCCGCAGATGGCGCAGCCCACGCAGTCCTCCGGCCGGGCCGCCTCTACCACCTCGTAACCCTTGGAGTTGACCGTGTGGCCGATCTCCAGGACGTGTTTCGGGCAGAAACGCACGCAGTAGCCGCAGCTCTTGCAGCGCTCCGCCACGATCTCCACTTTTGCCATTGTTTTCGCTCCTTTATGTGAATTGTGTTTTGCTTACCAGGGATAAAGGATATGCCGCTTCACAGGGAAGACCGGGCAGGGAAGCAGGGGCTCCGTCTCCGGGACAAGGCTTTCCTCCGCCCCCGCAAAGCGGATGGGCCAGCGTCCATCCAGCAGGGCTTCCAGCTGACGGACCCCTTCCAGGATATCTTCCGCCGTCGTCCCGTCTCCCAGGTTCGGGTTGGCCGCCAGCAGCAGGTTCTCGAAGCGCAGATGGGAAACGGTGAGAATATCCGTCAGCACCTGATCCAGCCGTTCCAGGGTGCCAGACCAGGGGCGGTATGGGTTCACCACATAGTAGACCGCCGTTTCCGGCCGGTTCAGCAGAGGCGCGTAGCCCCCGATGCTCCGGGCGCCGATATAGTCCCCTCCGACATCCAGGACGGTGAAAGCGCTTTCGTCCCGCAGCAGACGCATCACGCCGCCGGAAACGGTGGGGGCGTCCATGAACTGCTCCTCAAAATGGAGCTCCACCCCGGCCTTTTCCAGCGCGTCCCCCAGGTCCCGGGTGCGGAACAGAGGCTTGGTCATATCCAGATCGAAGAGATGAACGGGGTCCGGTCCGGCCGTCAGACGGCAGGCCAGATTCACCGCCAGCTCGCTTTTGCCGCAGCCCGCCTCCCCCAGGAAGACGAAATTCCGCTTGCCTTCCGGCAGGGGATAGATCATGATCGTGCCTCCCGGGAAGGTCAGGTGCGGAACCGGACCGCAGTGCCGTAGGCGATCACTTCCGCGGCGCCCTGCATGATGGCGGAGGAGGCATACCGGATATTGACCACCGCATCGGCGCCGAGCTCCTCCGCTTCTGCGACCATGCGCTTTGTGGCCAGCGCCCGGGCGTCGTTCATCATCTCGTTATATTCCTTCAGCTCGCCGCCGACCAGGGTCTTGAGGGCCTGGGAGATGTCCTTGCCGATGTTTTTCGATTGGATCGTGCTGCCCTTGACCAGGCCCAGCATTTCCAGCTCTTTTCCGCTGATGTAATCAGTATTGACCAAGATCATCTTCTTCTCCTCCTTTTATCTCTCTGAGCCGCTGGACGCACACGCCGATCATGGCCGCGCCCAGAAGCACCGGACAAATGCCCAGCAGAAGCCTGAGCAGCGTGCTGTGCAGCAGGGAGATCAGCACGCTGAAATAGAGAACGAAGTACAGGATCACGAGGACGGTGACGAGGATCGGAGCGATCATTTTCCTCCTGTGCTTTGCCGCCGTATCTCCCGGATCACGGGTCGGTTTTTCCGCCATCGTCAGCGCTCATCTCCGATCAGCCAGCCCTCCAGGCAGACGCCGCAGCCCTCGTCCACATGCCGGGCGAAGGCCTCCGGATAGTCCCGCTTCCACTCCGCCCATTCCTCGGGGCTGACCTTCTCCACCTGGGCGAGAAAACCGCTGACGGCCATGCCCGTGGCGTTCCGGGAAGTGGGGGCGGTGGGGGTGATGGTGTTGATGGCTCCGCCCCGGTCCAGCCAGCCGGGGATGATGGGATCCAGCCGGGAGCCGTGGTCCACATAGCAGACCCCGGGCATGAGCCGCTCCGTGACGTAGGCGCCGCAGAGGACGATCCCCCGCTCGTTGAACACCTTGACGATGTCTCCGTGCGCGATGCCCCGCTTTTCAGCTTCGGCGGGATTGAGCCAGACGGGCTCGTACAGGTACCCGTCCTCTCCCCGGACCTTCATGGTCCCGATCTCCCGGGTCCAGAGGATATCGTCGCATTGGGCGTGCATCCGCCAGCGTCCGTGGTTGGACATGCACAGCAGCGGGTATTTCTCCGCCCTGGGGGAGGAGCGGCGCTCGTCGTGGCTGGGGCCGCTTTCGATCCAATGGGGCACGCTGGGCCGCTCCGGATCATCGGGAGTCATATCCCGGATCTGGGTGGATTCGTACTCCAGCTTCCCGGTGGGGGTGGAGAGGGGACTGGCCTCCGGGTCCCGGTAGAACTCCAGCAGACCGGCGGGAAGGGCGTCCAGCTCCTCCTGGGTCTTGCAGGGGATGACGAAGATCTTCTGCTT
>JAEEGG010005881.1_pt1 | contig 28943 bp, 24 predicted proteins | sample 9134161 | NCBI WGS metagenome assembly JAEEGG01 (sample SAMN16246543, study PRJNA631951) | gut metagenome | biome: gut microbiome; feature: rumen; material: CR-attached | host: Bos | place: Iran: Karaj | collected 2018-10 | reverse complement strand
TCTACAGACAGCGGCGATATGGATGAGGCGGGCGGTCGACGCCAATCTCGAAGGAGCCGACCTGGAGCTGTTCGACATCCTCTGGACGATCAACGACCCGGAGTACGACAAGGGATTGTTGAAGCTCGCCCGCCCGAAGGCGGAGAGTGAATCGATACCGTTCATGGGCCGTTTAGGCAGGATGTATAGGCGGGGGAGAGGGGTAGACCGGGACGTTCACGTCGCTATTAAGTGGCTGGACAAGGCTTCGGAGCTGGATCCGTCTTGGACCATGGAGCTTTGCGAGGCGGTGGCGGAGTCCGACAGCGATGAAGCTCGTCAGAGTCTGCTGGCCAGGGTCAAAGGCCTATGTGATGGCGGCTCCAGATACGGCTACATGTGCATGGGCCGCATGTATCGTGACGGGATTGCGGTGAAGAAGAATCTCCTCACGGCGGCAGACTGGTACAGGAAGGTTGCCGGGAGCATGGATCCGGCCGCCTTGGAGCTCTTCGACGTCCTCTGGTCGCTCAACAAGGACGGGAATAACCGCGAGATGATGGGCATCGCATACAGGCTCGCGGAGGCTGGGAATCCCGGAGGCATGGGACGTCTGGGGAGCATATACAGGTACGGAAGAGGAGTCCCTAGGAATCTGATGATGGCGGAGAGGTGGACGTCCAAGGCATGTGAGAAGGATCCCGCCAGGTGGATGGCGAGCTTGGAGGCTATAAGGGAAGCCATTGCGGAGGAACGCGGAGACGTTTCGTGCGACGTGTGATTCGCGACCCTATGGTAATGCAGCGGCGGTAGCGCCAACGCGCCCGAGTTGTTGATTCAGGAGGCATATCCGAGTTCACAGGGCCGGATGACAAAAGGGGCTGGAGGATGCGGCTTACGTCAATCCCAGATACGATTCCGTAGCCAAGGACGCAGGGACGTTGAAGAAGATGGTATGTAGGTCCTTCGCCGTCTCTGAGGTGAAAGGAAGGTTGAAGTTCTTAATCGACGAAACCGATAGGTTGTTCGACGTGCATGACGGAGACGGGATTCCTTGTTCATGGGGCCGTTCGACACCGAACCGATCATGCGCCATCATAGAGGGTTAAAATGAGAGCGATACTGTTGGCAGCCGGGAAGGGGACCAGAATAAACAGGCATTTCAAGCGTCCCAAGTGCACATTGTTGATCGAGGACACCTCGATCATAGAGCACACGGTGAAGATACTCAAGAGCCGTGGGATAAAGATCACTATAGTGCTAGGGTATGGATGCGAGTTCATCCGTAGCATCCTGAAGGATTACGACATAGACTATTGTTATAATCCTTTCTACTCGGTCACCAACAGTCTCGGGTCGCTGTGGGTGGCGAAGAAGTACCTCACGGGCGAAGAGGACGTCGTCATAGGGAACGCCGACGTCTATTGGGAGGAGCCATTAATAGACCGCCTGATAGCCGACCCACGGGGCCTGGTGATGGTGGCCGACGAGTCCAGACATGAGGTCGGCGACTACTTCCTAGATATCAAGGACGGCTGCATAAGCAGATACGGGAAGGAGCTGGACATCGATCAGAGGACCCATGAATACGTCGGTCTGGCCAAGATTACTGCCAAGAAGGTTCCAGTGTTCGCAGAGAGGCTCAACGCCATGGTCAAGGCGGAGAAGTACGGCCTGTGGTGGGAGAACGTCCTTTACGAGTATATAGACGAGGATCCGGTGTACATCATCGACGTATCTGACCTTTTTTGGGCCGAAGTGGACTATATACAGGATTATGACCGCATAATGGAGTACATCAGGACCGGGGACGTGTCCAGCAAGATAGACAAGAGGTTCATCCCCTATCCTGATTGAGGCCCAGGCGCAGATTCTGCGAACCACACATCGTTTTTCGGCTTCCGGATGCAGTGTCGGGCTGCAGGCTTAATGCTTTTAAACAGTCTGCGCCTTTCATGTCCGCTGGAGCATCCAGTGAACGGTGGCGAGGATGGCGGAGCCTAAGGATTCGGTCAACGAGCTTGTTATCAAGTGGATTCACCTCGAGAAGGACGGCATCAACGCAAGATCCGTCTGCGGAATCGATGAGAACGTCTCCACGGCGGAAGGGGTGAGGACGGAGGAGAAGCAGGTCTTTTTCTCCGTGCCTTCCGAATACGCCGACTATCTGGTCACCGAAAGATGCGACGCGTACGTCGTGGTGTTGATAAGGTACGCTCTGGAGAAGGGCTACAACATCAGGTCCCTGGTTCCCATGTCCGAGGACCTACATTACAACATAGTCGAGCATCTCCTGCCTCCGATGATGAAGAACGGGACCTACAGGATAAGGCTGGACGTGGAGACCGCCCCGCCGCTGGCAGGGGGGACCGCCGTGGGGACCGGCGTGTCGTGTGGTGTGGACTCCCTTCATGCGATTAGAAAGTATGTGGGGTATCCCAATGAAAGCTATCGCCTCACCCACCTCTGCATCACGGATGTGGGCGCGTTCGACGGAATATACGATCTCACCGGAACCGAGGAGGCCAAATCGAAGATATACGCCCGTGCACGGAAGGCCGCATCGGACATAGGCCTTCCGCTGGTGGAGACCGACTCCAACATTTTCTCCTGCTTCAAGGTCAATTACCTGTTCTCGCATGACTTCTACTCCGCATTCGCTGTATTCTGTCTCAAGAAGCTATGGAGGGTCTATCACTACGCATCGGAAGGCGTGGACTACGTGTCCGGTTTCTCACTTAAAGACTATCTTAGCAAGGATTCGGCAACGTATGAGATTCTACTGTTCGATTGCCTCAGCACGCCCAGCCTCAGGATATTCTCCGAAGGGTCCACGCTAACCCGTTTTGACAAGATTAGGGAGATATCCGATTACCCGATCGCCAAGAAATATCTGTTCTCATGCGCGTTTGCAGGAGATAATTGCAGCAGATGCGACAAATGCACCAGGAACTTGCTGGCACTGGACATCCTCGGGAAGTTGGACGACTTTTCTAAAGTGTACGATGTGGGCTTCTACAGGAGCCACAAGGACCGTTACATGTGGTATCTTTACGCCAAGCGCTATGACCACTACTTTGAGCCGATATTCAATTCGTTTGAAGGAAAGGACGATGACGAGTTTCGGAAGGTCGGAGAGTTAAGCGGCATAATGAGGAAGTTCGACGCGCTCTGGGAGAAGAATGACCGCATCTCCGACAAGAAGGCCGTCGATCTTCTGCTGCCTTACGAGCTGAGCGACGTTCATGCCGCATTGCGTATGGCCAGGGCATACGGCCAAGGAAGGGGAACGGAGGCGAACGCTGACAAGAGGCATGAATGCCTGTCATATGCGGCGGATTATTACCGGAAGGAGATCGAAGACGGATTCGAGTCCTCCAGGGTAAGGCTGTTCGATATTCTTTGGGAACTCAACGATCCGGAATGCAACGAGGAGATGTTCGCCACGATAATACCTCTGCTGGAGGTCAAGAGGCCTCAAGCATGCGCCCGCATGGCCCGCATGTGCATGTGGGGCAGGATAGTGGACAAGGATCCTGCAGCGGCCGTGGATTGGATGAGGGATGCCGTGCAGTCCAATCCTGGAGGATATCTGATCGAGTATTGCGAGATGCTTTTGAGCACTGATGACGAGGAGCATCATCGCGAGGCCATGAGATTGTGCATCGAGAGGTATAAGCTCGTGGGGAACCCCGTGTACTGTGCGCTTGTCTCAAAGATGTACAGCGACGGCAAAGGCGTTGAAAGGAGTCTTTCCAAGGCGATAGAATGGATGGCCGAGGCCTATGGGAAAGATCAAAACAAGTACTATGTAGAATACTGCCGCCTCCTTCTGAGGTCCAGGAACGATAGGAATTACGCAGAGGCCATGGACGTCTGCCTCAATCTTCATTCGCGCAGAGGCTATCCCGAGGCCTGCGAGTACATATCCGTGATGTATCGCGACGGCAAGGGCGTGAAGAGGGATATGGAGGCCGCTCTGACATGGATGAAGAGGGCCATGGAGAAGAACCGCTTCAAGTACGTCCATAGGTATTGCAATCTCCTTCTGTCTACCAACGATCCGAAGCGCCATTCGGAGGCGATGGATATTTGCAAGAGGAATCTGGACAACGGGGGCTCCCCTGCATTTTGCGCAATCATCGCGCGCATGTACCGTTTCGGCAAGGGGGCTGAAGAGGACCATGAGGCCGCGGCAGAATGGATGGCCAAGGCGGCAGACTGGAAGCCTAGCCAGTACCTCAAGGAGTATCTTGAAATAGTTCTGGATGACGGGGTGGAGAAGTACTATAGTGACGCTCTGAGAAGGTGTATGGAGCGCTACGAAATCACCGGCGTCCCCGGCTATGCCAAGTTCCTTGCAGACATGTATCGCGACGGCAAGGGCGCTCTCAAGGATTTGGATTCTGCAGCCGATTGGATAGCCAGGTTCACGTTCACGTCTCCCTTGGGAAACGTGTTCGGTTATTGTTCGTATATGTCGGCGATGGGCGGCCGCTACTCTTCGATTGCCATCCATACGTGTGAGGATCACTATAGTTCTACTAAAGATCCCTCGATATGTGCCGCATTGTCCCTCATGTACCGTGGAGGATACGGCGTCCCGAAGGATATGGGCAAAGCGGTCGAATGGATGGGGAAGGCCCTCGATTCCGATTCAGACAGATATCTGCGGGACTATTGCACTTTGCTTTTGGAGTCGGAGGACGTCAATTATCACAAGGAAGCCATGGAAATATGCCTGAAGGCGTATGAGTCGAGTGAATCCGCCTTTGCGGCGAAGACCATTTCCGACATGTATCGCGACGGCAAAGGCGTCGATCTCGATTCCAAAAAGGCCCTTGAGTGGATGAGGCGCGCGGTCGTGAAGGATCTGCACGGGTACATGGTCAGCTATCGTGATCTCCTTTCGAGCATCGACGATGATGGAATCCATAAGGAGGCCATGGACAGATGCCACGAACTGTACGGCGATACGGGAAACCCGGTTTACGCCGAGCTTCTGTCCGTGATGTACTGGAATTGCAATCAGGATATAGACAGGGCCTTGGAGTGGATGCGGAAGGCCGTAGATTCCGATCCGGAGGAGTATACAGCGGATTTGTGCGAGCTTCTTCTGGAATCCGGCCGTGAGGAGTGCTACGAGGAGGCGTTCAGGATATGCTCCGATCGGTATGAAGGCAGCGGGGACCTCTCCCTTTGCATTTACACCGCACGCATGTATCGCGACGGCAAGGGCGTCGAAAGCGACCCGGACGAGGCGATCGAGTGGATGCGGAAGGCGGCGGACTGGAACCCCCCAGGACATATGCAGGAGTTTGCGGAACTGCTGCTGAGCGTCGGCGGCAGGGAGAATTGCAACGAGGCCATGGACCGTTGTCTTGCCCGCTATGCCAATTCTTCCAGCTCCGTTTATGCTAAGCTCATCGCCGACATGTACCGCGACGGCAAGGGCGCCCCCAGGAATCTACCTGTCGCCATAGGCTGGATGAGGAAGGCTGTCAGGATGGATCCTGTCGCATACTCGGCTGACCTGTGCGAGCTTCTGCTCTCCACAGACGTCCCTGAGAACCGTGCGGAAGCAATGAAGGCCGCCATGGACTGCCTTTCACGCGCAGACGTCCCAGAGCTGTACATCCACATGGGCCGCATGTACCGTGACGGCTGGGGCGTCGAAAGCGACGTGGACAAGGCGATCGAGTGGATGAGGAAGGCGGCGGACTGGAACCCCGAGATGTTCACGAGGGAGTTCTCCGAGCTTCTCCTTTCCACAGGCCGCGGACAAGATGCCGAGGAGGCCATGGAGAGGTGCATGGAGCGTTATGAGAAATCCGGTTCGCCCGTATATGCGAGAATCATAGCGGGCATGTACCGTGACGGCAAGGGCGCACCCAAGGATGTCGACAAGGCCATTCAGTGGATCAGGAAGGTTGCCGATGTAGACGAGGTTGGGGGCAAGGCGGCCTATTACGAGTTCCTGGTCAGCACCGACGTGCCGGAGTACCATGCGGAGGCTTTGAAAGAATGCATGCAACAGTGTGAGGCCGGCGGACCGCCCGTCTATTGCGCCCTGATCTCGCGCATGTACCGTGACGGCAAAGGGGTCGAGAAGAGCATCGACAAGGCGATCGAGTGGATGGAGAGGGCATACATGGAAGACCCGAAGGCCTGGTATTCCGAGTTCGATGCCTTGCTGTCGATGAATCAGTGACCTCGCTCCATCATCAGGTCCCCGTTGCGTTCGATCACCAGGCCGTCCTCCAGGGCGATGTCCAGCGCCTTCTCCACCGTGGAGATGACGTTGGCTCCCGCGCGCTTGTAGCCCAGAGCCTTCCCCACGGCCGACACGCAGACGTTCCTGGGAATCGACACCGACACCTCCACGACGTCTGCGCAGGCGTTCAGCAGCTCCTTCAACGGCACCGCGGAGATGTCCCTGGAGTCTGACGTGCTTTCGGCCACGCGATAGGTCCTGATGTTCCTGTCCGCCCCGTACGCCCAATACGTGACGAAATCCCCGCGGATCTCCGGAGGATACAGGCCGCGGATGTTGGCCACCAACACGGACCTCTTCTGCTCCATCAGCCTCTTGATCTTGGCGGACTTCCTGTATAGCGCGAGCAGATGCTCCTCGGTTATCGGGGACTCGGCGGTTATGATGTCGCCGGCGATCCTCTTCACGGCCTCCCTGTCGGCTATCGCGACCTCCATCGGCACGTCGAACTCCTTCGGCACGTAAGGCACGTAGGGGATCTTCCCGAAATCGTCCCTCTCGGGCTCCTGCGGCGATGCAGGCAGGTCCTCGGGATCCTCTTCGGGGAAGTATCCGACGTCCTCCTCGGGCGGGTTCTCTCCCGGCGGCTCGTCTGAAGCGGAGGCGTCAGGCTCCTCGGGGACGTCCTCATCAGGGACGACAGGGTCCGGTTCAGGGACAGGATCAGGGACGTCTTCCGGGACAGGCTCCGAAGCCTCTTCGGGGACCGGTTCCGGGACCTTTTCCACGGTTTCAGTCTTCTCCGGCTCCGGCGCTTCGACCCTGGACCTCCTGATCTCCTCGATGCGGTCCAGTATCCTCTTCAGCGTCTGCTTCTTGCTGAAGAACCAGTCCACCGACCACACGTGGATGATGTTCCATCCCATCCTGACCAGGACGTCCGCCCTGGCGAACTCCCTGTCCCTGGTGTTCTCCGACGCCTTGTAGGAGTCCCCGTCGTCCAGTATGCCGAGGATGTACTCCTCCGGATCGTCGGGGTCTATGACGGCCAGGTCCACCTTGAACCCGGAGTTCCCCACTCCGTAGTGGGACTCGTAGCCGTAGGACCTGAGGGCCTCGGAGATGTCCTCTATTATCCTGGACTCCCCCTCCACCGGCTTGCTGCGGTCCTGGTCGCCGAAGCGTCCGCCGTTCTCCGCGAACCTGAGGAACTCCTTCATTCCGCGGACCCCGTTGCTGGACGAGGGCGTGAGCTTGATGGACGTGTACCTCATGGACGAGAACACGATCATCTCCTTCCTGGCGCGGGACACGGCCACGTTGAGCCTGCGCCCTCCTCCGGCGCGGTTTATCGGTCCGAAGGACTGGGCGACGACCCCGTCCTTGGAAGGGCCGTACCCGATCGAGAACAGGATGAGGTCCCTCTCGTCCCCTTGGACGGTCTCCAGGTTCTTTATGAACATGTCCTCCGGCATCTTGTTGAGCTTGGCGAAGAACTTCGAGTCCTTGGCCGTGCGCTCGTCGAGGACGTCCTCGATGCAGTTCTGCTGGCTGATGCTGAACGCGATCACCCCGATGCTGGTGCCGTCGTATTTCGGATCCATGACGCGACGGTAGATCTCGTCGACCACCGCCGTCGCCTCTACCTGGTTGTAGCGCCTCCTCTTCTCGTAGACGCCGCCCTCGACGAAGCGCATGCTCACCCTGGTCTCCTGGTCGTTGGGGGACGGGAAGGTCATCATCTTGCCGTCGTAGAACATCTTGTTGCTGAAGGCGATGAGGCTCTCGTGGGTGCTGCGGTAGTGCCATTCGAGGTAGGTCTGGGGCATGTTGAGCGCCAGGCAGTCCTCCAGGAAGCTCTCCATGTCCTCGATCTCCTCCTCGCCCTCGTCCGCCTCTATCTTCTTCTGGAAGAACCTCGTCGGAGGCAGCTGCTCCCTGTCGCCGGCCACGACCGCGGCCTTCGCCCTTCCCAGCGCCCCCACGGCCTTGCTCGTGGTTATCTGGGAGGACTCGTCGAACACCACAAGGTCGAACTTGGGGTAGTCCATGGTGATGTACTGGGAGACCGACTGGGGACTCATCAGGAGGCAGGGGCACAGCCTCGGGAGCATGTGGGGGATCTCGCTCAGAAGCGTCCTTATGGACTTCTTCATGCGGCTTCCGTTGATGGCCTTGTAGAGCTTCCCCGCCTCGGAGTCCGGAACGGAGCTGTCCATGTTGCGGGGGACGTTCTTGTACAGCCTGTACTTCAGGATGTTCTTGTTTATCTCCGTGTAGGAGGCGTCGGTCTTCTTGAACTTCGCTATGAGCCCCTCGAAGGTCGGCGCGTTGAACATGCGCAGGGACTCCGACTCCTGGCGGCAGATGTTGATCATGGTCTTGTAGATGGACCTGTACGACGAGCATACCACCGCGTCCGCGTCCATTCCGGACTTGATGGCGTCGCATGCGGACCCCAGCCCCTCCGAGGTCAGTTTGGACGCGTAGTAGTTCCAGTTGGCCCAGTCGAAGATGCCGCCGAGGTGGGGGCGGACGGCCTCGCAGTACTCGGAGCACTTCCCGACGGTGGAGAGGTCCGCATCGGTCTTCGTGATTCCGGCGAGCCTGTCCCTCGCCTTCTCCCATTCCTCGGAGGCGGCCATGTACCTGTCCACCTGGGCCTTCGAGGATTCGGCGTTTCCGTACGCCTTGGCGAGCTCGGACGGCTCCATGCCGGCGGCCTCCGCCGACACAATGGCGGCCGTCGCGCGGGACGAGGCCTCGTTCAATCCTGTCCTGAGGTCGTCGACGGCCCCCTTGGCCTTCTCCACCGAGCCTGCGATCCTCTTGAGCTCGGAAAGCTTGGAGGAGACCGCGGAAATCAGCTTGACGGTGCCGGATAGCGAGTCGAAGTCCGCCCCGGGGTTCTTCAGGACCGGCGATACGTCCGAGATGAACTTCTTCTTGGCCCCGCCCTTGAACAGCATCTTGCCGTTGGCCTCGTTCCAGCTCCTCTGTATTCCGTATCTCTGGTCGAACTCGTAGACCCCGGGCCTCCATTGGGAGGACACCTTGTCCATGTCGGAGCGCATGGCCACGGCTTCCGAGCAGCACCTGGACACGTCCACGGCCGCGTTCCTCACGGCGTCGGCGCGGGCGATCCAGCCGTTGGACTCGGCGTCGTCCAGCAGGGAGACGAGGGTCTCCGCGTCCGTGCGGAGCCTGAGGGCGGCGTCGGCGCGGGCGTCCATGGGATCCATCCCGCGGAACGCGAGGAAGACGTCGTCCAGCAGGGATGCGATCCTCGCCGACTTCCCGGGTATGTTCATGAGGTCGGGGTTGGACGCCATCTCTCCGTCCGAGTCGCCTATGGCCTTCAGAAGACGCTTGGTGGCCTCGGCGTCGAGGGGGTCGACGGGGATGCCCGAGGCGGCCATCTCCTTACCGACGGCCTCCATCTCCTCCGCCGCACGGGCCACGTCGTCCATGGCCTCCTCTATGTCGAATTGCAGGGACGCCGCCAGGACGTCCGCGTGTATGCTCTCCAGGGCGCCGGTGTCACACATGCTCTGGGCTATCCCGTAGGCCTGGTGCGCCTTCAGCAGGTCGTCCTCCAGCTCCCCCAGGGTCTCCTGCCTCATGGATAGGGCGGTGTCCGGGGATATCCTGAGGTCCTTCGCCTTCGAGGAGTCGTACGCCTCGTAGCGGGAGATGCACTCGTATGCGCTGAACCCCCATTCGCGCCTCTTGTGGAGGTCGGTGACGTAAGCGTCCAGCCTGATCCTCATCGAGTTGAGGTTGGCTATCGCGTCGTCCAGCTTGGCCGCGTCGTACTCCTTGGCCGGCTCCATCGCCTTCCTCAGCTGCTCCAGGACCTTCGTCTTCTCGGTCTTGTCCGAGTGCAGCTCCAGGCAGTGGTTGCCGACCCCGATGCCGTCCAGCCTCTTCTGGACGACCTCCAGGGCCGCCCTCTTCTCGGCCACGAACAGGACCGTCTTGCCCTGGTACATGGCGTTGGTTATCAGGTTGGTGATCGTCTGCGACTTGCCGGTCCCGGGGGGCCCGTGCATGACGAACGTCTTCCCTTCCCCGGCGGCCCTGACGGCCTTTATCTGGGAGCCGTCCGCGGCCACCGTCAGGCACAGCCCGTACGGGTCGGCGTCTGCGTCCAGCTCCGCGTCGGCGTGGTAGACGCTTCCGGACACCAGCGCGTCCACGACGGGGTTCTCCCGGAGGCGGTCGATGTTCCTGTCTATGTCCACCCACATCGCGTACTGGCTGAACGAGAACACGCCCAGCGCCGCCCCGTCCAGGACCTCCCATCCCTCCTGGCCCTCTATGCATCTGCGGACGTTCTGGGTTATGCGGTCCACGTTGACGCCCTGCTCGTCCAGAGGGAGGGGGTCGATCCCGGGGATGTTTATCTCGTACTCCTGGCGGAGCTTCTCCGCGAGCGTGACGTTGAACACGGACTCCTCGTCGAACCTGACGACGGTGTACCCCTTCTGCTTCTTGATGAGCTCCGCCGGGATCAGTATGAGAGGGGAGTAGCGCGGGATCTTGTCCCCCTTCATCTCGTACCATCTCAGGACCCCGACGGTGACGAACAGCGAGTTGCATCCGCTCTCCTCCATCTCCTTCTTGTAGAGGCGGTAGATGGACTTCAGCGAGGCCGTCGTGTCGGCTTCCCCGAGAGGGGTCCTGACCCATCCTCTGGCCACCTCGTCCCGGTAGGCGTTCTCGTAGTTGCAGACGTACGCCTCGGTCTCGAACGGCCTCTCCTCGTAGATCTTGGACCCGTTCCAGTCCTGGGGCTTTGATAGTATGGTGAACTGGCCGCCCTCGGAGAACATGTCCTCGAAGGCCGCGACGTCGGACACCAGCAGCGGCACCGCCTTGGCCCCGACCTTCATGTTGACCAGCGGGTTCCTGCTGGTGGTGTCCAGCAGCTCGCGTTTCCAGAGGTCCACGCGGGTGAGCGTCCTGTCCTCTATCTCCTCGTAGACCTGTCCCACGGACCTGGGAGCGGCCGAGGCCCCGGAGGACTCGTCCCTGTCCACGGTCCAGATCCCGTTGTCGAACCTGCGGGTCGGAAGCGGGGATATGGACGCCCTCGACTTCCTCACGTCGACGGCCGAGATGAAGGAGTCGGCGTCGTCCAGCCTGTCCAGGGCGTTCTTGCAGGCGTCGTCGAACGGGGTGTTCCCAGGGGCGCACATGAACGTGCATTCCACCGCGCAGGCGTCGTGGTTGCGTATAAGACGGGTTATTGCCGAGCTGTCGACGCTGACGGTGTCGGCCATATGCTCGTCCACGAGCCAGAATCCGGCGCAGGCATGGCCCTTGAACAGGAACACGAAGGCGTTGATCCCGATTGACTCCAGCACCGAGCAGTATAGGACGGACATGTCCAGGCAGGTCCCCTCCTTCGAGGACACGACCACGTCCGGGAGGCGGACCCTCTGGCCGCTGGTCTCGAATCCGGCCGGGGCGACCACGTAGCTGACGTTCATCCTTTGGATGGCGACGTATACGGCGGCCGCCATCGCCGCGACGCGGTCCCTGTCGCCCTGGTATCCCTCCAGGGAAGGGTCCATGCCCCATTCCTTCAGGATGTCGGAAGCGGAGGCGCGCACGTCGGTGAGGCGCTCGGCGTTGGGGGTGACGAACGAGGCTACGAGGTCAGGGTACTCGAATCCGGGCCAGAATTCGAAGGGGAGGACCTCCGTGTCGCAGAACTCCGATTCGGAGGAGCCGTCGTCGAGGGAGGCCTCCAAGGTGACGCGGCAGGGGACGGCGTCGGCCGCGGAGATGAGGAGCGAGGGGTCGAGGGAGATCTTCATGTGCTCCCTGAGGTCCAGCCTGGTCCCGGAGGCCAGGCCGTCTATCTTGAAGGAGTCCTCGACGATGAAGGGGGGGTCCGACCTGACGGTGAAGACCACGTTCCTGAGGTCCTCCCCCGCCTCCGCCGTCGCGTTGATGACGGGGTTCATGCCGTTCCTGTAGAGGACGTATCCTATCCTGCTGACCTCGAGCTCCAATCCGATCTTCATGACCTCACTTCCCTCTCCTCTCCAACGCTATCTCCACTTTGGCGCGGTTCTTATCGTCTACCCTCGTCAGGTAGGGCGATTCCCATAGTTTATCGTATGCGCGACGCAGGTCGTCGACGACCATCGGGAGGTCGTCCTCCCTTATGGCGACCATCCATTCCTCCCCGGACGTGAGCGCGCTCCTGGTGATGTTGGCCGAGCCCACGTACGCCGTCCCCTTCCCGTCCGGTGACGTGAAGAGGTAGCACTTGGCGTGGAACCTGGACGCCCCGGCGTTGAGCTCCATCCTGACCTCCGAGTTGGGGAGGCCCGCCAGCTCCATCACGGCTTCGTATTCCGTGAATCCCATGTACGCGGTGGTTATCACCCTTATTACGCAGCCCGCCTCGGCCGCTTCGCGAAGGCGGTCGATGAGCAGGTTCAGGCCGGACGACCTGATGAACGACACCGCCAGATCCACCGACTCGGCGTCGGATATGGATTCGTTCAGGGCGTCGCACAGGATCGGCGGGGATTCCTGCGTTATCGCCCGGCTGCGGCCGGCCTCAAAGGGATTCTCTGCGGGCTCGTCCCATCTCTCCGCGCAGGATTCCCAGTCGGGGTGCGTCTTGCGGTAGATCACCAGCCTGCTCCTTCTCAGGGAGGAGGCCTCCGGGACCAGGTCCGCAGGCATGCACTCTTCGCAGACGTAGCCGTCCGCCGTGGATATGGCTCCGTCGCGGACTCCGCATATGATGCACGGCCGGGTGCGGCGGTACGCCATGGGCCGACATGCAACTCATCGTCTTATTTCTTGCCGATGGATGGGTGATGGAATTGTGCGCACGGCTCATGCGCATCTTTTTATTGTTATCATAGAATGGCCCCGTCCATATTTCAGGAAGTGCTGCAAATGGGCAAGATTAACGTCGCGGTCCTCGGCGCAACGGGGATGATCGGTCAGAGGTTCATCCAGATGCTGGAGGACCACCCTTATTTCGAAATTGAGGGCCTCTACGCCTCCGAGAGGTCGAAGGGGAAGAAGCTACGTGACGTCCTCAAGGTCAGGGACCACGTCTATCTGGACGAGACCATGGACAGGGAGATCGAGGTCATGGACATCTCCAAGATAGCCAAGAGCTGCAGGGTGGCCTTCAGCGGTATCCCCTCGGACCTCGCCGGCCCCACCGAGACGGAGCTGGCCCAGTCCGGAGTGGCCGTGTTCACGAACGCCGGCTCCCACAGGATGGACAAGAACGTGCCCATCCTCATCCCCGAGGTCAACCCGGACCAGCTCGAGGCGATCAAGGACCAGCCCACCTACGCCGACGGCGGCTACATCGTGACGAACGCCAACTGCTCCTCCACCGGGATCGCCCTCCCCCTCGTGGCGATCGACAAGGCGTTCGGGCTCAAGCAGGTCTTCGTGTCGACCTATCAGGCGCTCTCCGGCGCAGGATATCCCGGAGTCCCGTCCCTCGACGCCGTCGGGAACGTCGTGCCCTTCATAAGCCACGAGGAGGAGAAGATGGAGTCCGAGCTGGCCAAGATGCTCGGCACGTACTCCGGCGGGGAGTTCAGGTACGCCGGATTCAAGGTCATGGCCAACTGCGCCAGGGTCCCCGTCGTCGACGGACACCTGGAGTCGCTCGTCCTCGACCTGGAGGCCCAGCCCTCCCTGGACGAGCTCTCGAAGGCCCTGTCCGGGTTCCGCGGAGAGCCCCAGAGGCTCGGGCTCCCCTCCGCCCCGGACCAGCCCGTCATAGTCAGGACCGAGGAGAACAGGCCCCAGCCCGCCTTCGACGCCATGGCCGGGACGCCCGCCCGCGCCAGAGGCATGGCCTCGACCGTGGGAAGGCTCAGGCAGAGCAACGGATACTACAAGGCGTTCGTCATGTCCCACAACACCCTGAGGGGAGGGGCCGGAGGGTCCGTCCTCAACGCCGAGCTGGCGAAGGCCAAGGGCATCCTTTGAAACCCGGGGGGCTTCCCCCCCGATTCCTCTTTCTGTATGACGGCGGGGATTCCATCCAACAGGCTTATCTATATCCCTATGTTACGAAACCCGTCGCTGGTTCATATGACTCTGAGACTCGGTGTGCCAAACAAAGGAAGATTGAACGAGAGGACCATAGAGCTCCTCGTGAAGTCCGGCCTCGATATGGGGGAGGACATAGGCAGGAAGCTGTACGTCAAGATCAGGAACCATGACATCGAGGTCATGTTCGTGCGCGCCCAGGACATACCCGAGTTCGTCGCGAGGGGAGCCATCGACATGGGCATAACCGGCCTGGACCAGCTCGCCGAGTCGGGCCACGACCTCAAGGACGTCCTGGACCTCGGATTCGGATACTGCAGGCTGGCGGTGGCCGTCCCCGAGGGGTCCCCGGTCCGCAGCGTCGACGACATAAAGGACGGGAGCAGGATAGCAACATCCTTCCCGAACGTCACCAAGAGGTTCTTCGAGTCCAAGGGGAAGAACGTGAACGTCATCCTCGTGTCCGGCGCGGCGGAGATCATGCCGTACCTGGGCATCTCCGACTACATAGTCGACCTGGTCTCCACCGGGTCCACGCTCAAGATGAACAGGCTGGTAGAGGTCGGGACCATAGTCGAGTCCCAGGCGGCCGTCATCACTTCGGACGAGGCCCTGTCCTCCAAGAGGAAGGAGATAGAGGGGGTCCTCAGCTCCATACGCAGCGTCATAGCGGCCGAGAGGAGCAAGTACATCATGGCCGACGTCCCCAAGTCGTCTCTGGACGAGGTCAGGAGGATCCTGCCCGGCATAGGCGGCCCCACCGTCCTGGAGATCGCCGGCAATCCCGATTACGTCGCCGTCCACGCCGTGATCGACTCCGACAAGGTCTACGGCGCCATCTCCGACCTGGAGCGCATCGGCGCGAAGGGCATCCTCACCATGCCCTTGGAAAGGCTGGTGAGCCGAGATGAAAGCCGATCGCGGTATCATGAGGGAGACCGCGAGGGGATTCGAGAGGTATTACAACCCCAAGCTCAACGGGGAGCTCAGGCTGGACACCAACACCAACTCGATGGGGCCCAACCCCGCGGCCACCAGATACCTGTCAGAGGGCAGGTGGAGCCTGGACCTTTATCCCAACACCTACTCGGACGGCCTGAGGGAGGCCCTGGCCGAGCTCTACGGCCTCCAGGCGGACAATTTCATAGCCGGGAACGGTTCCGACGAGATGCTGGACGTGACGTTCAAGACGTTCACCAACTGGGGCGACAGGTGCGCCGTCCCCGTCCCCTCCTATACGCTGTACGATTACTTCGTGAAGCTCAACGGCGGCTCCGCGGTCGAGGTCGACCTCACAGAGGACTTCCAGCTCGACGTGGACGCGATCGTCGCGCAGAAGGCGAAGATCGCGATAATGCCGTCCCCCAACAACCCCACCGGGAACTCCTTCAGGACCAAGGACCTGGAGGAGGTGCTCTCGCGCTCCGAGGGCATAGTCGTGGTGGACGAGGCCTACGCCGAATACGGGACCGAGTCCATGATACGCCGGGTCGAGGAGTTCGATAATCTGATAGTATTGAGGACGTTCTCCAAGGCCTACGCCATGGCGGCCCTCCGCGTGGGATATGCGGCAGCCAACGCCAAGCTGGCGGAGATGATGATGTGCGTCAAGATCCCCTACTCGCTGAACGCGGTGAGCGAGGGGGCGGCCATCGCCGCGGTGAAGGACCAGGATTTCATACGCAGGAGCGTGGAGGCGGTCCGCCGGGAGAGGCCCGTGCTGGCCGCCGGTCTGCGCAGGCTAGGGTTCGAGCCGTTCCCGTCGGATTCCAATTTCATAATGGCGAGGTCCCCGATAGACCATGCCGAGCTCGTCTCCGGGCTGAAGGAGAGGGGCATACTCATACGCGACTTCGGGTCCAAGCGCAGGACCGAGAACTGCGTCAGGACCACCGTGGGGACCGCGGAGCAGAACGCGCTGCTTCTGAGCAGGATCGAGGAGGTGCTGTCCCAATGCCGCTGAAGGTCACCGTGACCGACTACGGGGTCGGGAACCTTTATTCGATCACCAGGTCCCTGGAGAGATGCGGGGCGGAGGTCGAGGTCGTGTCCGACATGTCCAAGGTCCTGGACGCCGAGTGCATAGTGTTCCCGGGCGTCGGGGCGTTCGACAGGACGATGGAGAAGCTGCTCCCGTACAGGGACGGGATCCGCTCCAGGTTGGAGGCGGGGGTCCCCGCCCTCGGGATATGCATAGGGACGCAGATACTGTTCGAGGGAAGCGACGAGGGCTCCAGGCCCGGCCTGGGCTTCTACCGCGGCAGGGTGGTCAGGATGCAGGGGAAGGTCCTTCCGCACATGGGCTGGAACTCCGTCGAGACCGACGACCCGATACTGGAGGGGACTCCGGACAGGATGTTCTACTTCGTGCATTCCTACTGCGGGGAGCCCTCCGAGCCGGTCTGCATCGGCACCACCGAGTACGAGGGAGCGAGGTTCGGCTCGCTGTTCAGGAAGGGAAACGTCTACGGGACGCAGTTCCACCCGGAGAAGAGCAGCGTGACCGGGATGAGGGTCCTCAAGAACTTCATAGATTTCGCGGAGGCCCAGAGATGAGGGTGATCCCGGCGGTCGACGTCCTCGACCATCAGGTCGTCCAGCTGGTGGGCGGCGTTCCCGGAAGCCAGCAGATAGTCATGCCCGACCCGGTCAAGGTCGCGGGCGAATGGATAGGCAAGGGCGCCGAGTACCTCCACCTGGTGGACCTCGACGGGGCCTTCGGCAAGGAGGACAACGTCCCCGTGTTCAAGAGGATAATCGAGGAGTACGGGGTCCCCGTGGAGATAGGCGGGGGCGTCAGGACCCGCGAGAAGGTGGAGGAGCTGGTCTCCGCCGGCGCGGACCGCGTGATCGTCGGGACCAAGGCGGTCAAGGACCCGGACTGGCTGGAGGAGATGGCCTTCGACTTCCCGGACAGGATCGTCCTTTCCATGGACACGAAGGACGGACGCATAGCGATCAAGGGGTGGCAGGAGGCCGCCGAGCTCTCCGTGGAGGACATGTTCGAGCGCATCGCAGACCTTCCCCTGGCGGCGGTCCTGAACACCAACGTGGACGTCGAGGGGCGCAGGGGCGGCATCGACGCGGAACAGGCGAGGGACTTCATCGGAAGATGCCCCTGCAAGGTCATCGCGTCCGGAGGGGTGACGTCCGAGGAGGACGCCAGGATCCTTTCGGAGGCGGGGGCAGAGGGCGCAGTGGTCGGCCTGGCCATGTACACCGGCATGATCCGTCCGTGGGAATGGGACGCCCCCTGGAAGGCCTGAACCGCGTTAGCTTTATCGTCTTAACGCCGATAACCGTCAGGATGAAGCTTCCCTGCGAACTCATAGTGATGCATGTCCTGCCCACGGCGAGGGGGGCGCTGGCCAAGGAGCTCGTCGGAAGGCACGGCATGACCCAGGTCCAGGTGGCCGCCCTGTTCGGGGTGACCAACGCCGCGGTCTCGCAGTACCTGAAGGGCGTCAGGGGCGGCAACTCCGTCATCGACAGGAGCGAGTACCGCTCGGACTTCTACATGGAGATATCCCGCATAGCCGACAAGGTGGCCGCCGGGGAGGACGTCACCGCATGCCTCTGCACCATCTGCCGCTTCGTCAAGGAGTGCGGCCTCCTCAAGGCGCTGTACGTCCTGGAGGGATACACGGGGGAGCTCGGGATATGCATGGAGTGCCCGAACCTGGCGATAATACGTCCGTGCAACCCGCCTGCCGGCGATTTTCGAAGGAATCTCCGTGCGCGTCCCTAACGGGCATAATTATTAACGTCGATACACATCAGCGGGCGGTACGATGGCCGGAAGGACAGCTAAAGTGGAGCGCAGCACCAGGGAGACCAGGATATCCGCGGAGATAGACCTGGACGGGACCGGGAGGTTCGAGGTAGAGAGCAGCATCCAGTTCCTGAAGCATATGGTCGAGACCCTCGCCAGGTACGCCTCCTTCGATCTGAAGGTGAGCGCATGCGGGGACAACGACCATCACATCATAGAGGACACGGCCATAACCATAGGCAAGGCGTTCTCCAAGGCCCTGGACGGGCGTCCCATAGAGAGGATGGCCACCGCCGTGGTCCCGATGGACGACGCCTTGGTTATGACGTCGCTGGACCTGGTGGACAGGCCGTATGCGGACATCGAATGCCCGTCGCCGGAGTATCACCATTTCATGAGGAGCTTCGCAATGTCCGCCGGCATAACGCTGCACATCGTGGTCATGCGCGGCTTCGACGACCACCACGTCACAGAGGCCGGGTTCAAATCGCTGGGGAAGGCCCTGAAGGAGGCCGTGAAGCCCAGGGACACGGAGCTCAGCACCAAGGATTCGGTGAAGCTGGGGGGAGACAGCCGATGCTGGCGAAGAGGATAATCCCCTGCCTGGACATGAAGGGCGGCAGGGTGGTCAAAGGAATCAACTTCAAAGGGCTCAGGGACGTCGGAGACCCCTCGGAGCTCGCGGTCGAATACGAGAGGCAGGGGGCGGACGAGATAACCTTCCTGGACATATCCGCATCCCTGGAGGCCAGGCGCACGATGCTGAACGTGGTCTCGGAGACCGCCAAGAACCTCACCGTCCCGCTGGCGGTGGGAGGCGGCATAAAGAACGTCCAGGACATGAGGGACGTCCTCAACGCGGGCGCGGACAAGGTCTCCATGAACTCGTCCGCAGTGGCCGACCCGGACATGATAACCGCATGCGCGGAGAGCTTCGGGAGGCAGTGCGTCATCGTCGCCATAGACGGCAAGAGGTCCGGGGACCATTGGGAGGTGTTCACCCACGGAGGGACCCGTCCCACGGGGATAGACGCCGTGGAATGGGCCCAGAGGGTCGAGGACCTGGGCGCGGGGGAGATACTCCTGACGTCCATGGACGCCGACGGGGTGAAGACCGGATACGACATCCCTCTCACGGCTGCCGTCGCGGATGCCGTGGACATACCCGTCATAGCGTCCGGAGGGTGCGGCTCCAAGGAGCACATAGCCGACGTCTTCCTCCAGACGGGGGTCTCGGCGGCGCTGGCCGCATCTATCTTCCATTACAACGAGTGCACCGTCGGAGAGGTCAAGCAGTACCTCAGGGACAGGGGGATCGCAGTAAGATGAATCTGAAATACGACGACAAAGGCCTGATAACGGTCGTGGTCCAGGACTGGATTACCAACGAGGTCCTGATGGTCGCATGGGCGAATGAGGAAGCGGTGGAGCTCATGAGGTCCACCGGATACACCCATTTCTGGTCGAGGAGCAGAGGAAAGCTCTGGAGGAAGGGAGAGGAGTCTGGCCACGTGCAGAGGATCAAGTCGATCCAGACCGACTGCGACGCCGACACCCTCCTGGTCAGGGTCGAGCAGACCGGCGTCGCATGCCACACCGGCGCCCCGTCCTGCTTCAACGAGGTCGTCTACGGCGACACGTCGCAGACCATGGCCATCATACCGGACCTCAGGCGCGTCATAAAGGACAGGCACGAGAACCCGTCAGACGAGAGCTACACCTGCAAGCTCTTCGACGACGAGACCCGCATGTGCAAGAAGGTCATCGAGGAGGCGGGGGAGTTCGCCCTCGCGGTCAAGGACAATGACGAGGACGAGATGGCCTGGGAGCTGGCCGACCTCATCTACCACACGATGGTCGCCATAGAGAAGACCGGCCTGCCCATGGAGAAAGTCTACGAGAAGCTGTCGGAGAGGGCCCAATGAGGGCGGATCTGCACACCCATACCACTTACAGCGACGGGGAGCTGATCCCGGCGGAGCTGGTCAGGAGGGCGATGGTCCTCGGGCACGACGCGATCGCGATCACCGACCACGTGGACATGACCAACGTGGAGTGGGTGGTGACCAACGTGGTGAAGGCCGTCGAGCTCTGCGAGGACTACATCGACGTCATCCCCGGGGTGGAGATCACCCATGTGCCGCCATGCAAGATCGCCAGGGTCGCCGAGGCGGCCAGGGGCTTCGGGGCGGAGTGGATCGTGGTCCACGGCGAGACCGTCGTCGAGCCCGTATAGCCCGGGACCAACCGCTATTCGGTCGAGAATCCCGACATAGACGTCCTGGCGCATCCGGGATTCCTGACGCTGGAGGAGGCCCGCCTGGCCAAGGAGAACGGCGTCCTCATAGAGATCACGGGGAGGATGGGCCACAACATCACCAACGGCCACGTCGTCGGCGTCGCCAGGGAGGCGGGGGCCGCGATGGTCATCGATTCCGACGCCCACGCCCCGGAGAACCTCATGGACGAGGCCGCGGCCAGGACGGTCGCCCTGGGGGCAGGGATGACCGAGGCCGAGGCCGACCTCGCCCTGAACGTCACGCCTTTCGAGGCCATCAGGCGCATCCGCCATCGAAGAGAAGCCATATGGAAGAATCCAAGACCGCCGTCCGGCTGCTGTTCGCGACGATAGCCCTGGCCGCCTTCGTAGATGGCCTGGACGGCACCATAGTAACCACGGTCCTGCCGGAGATCGCCGAGGACCTGGGCATAGGCGCCGCCGACTCGTCGTGGGTCATCACCATCTATTTCCTGATGATGGCCGGCCTCATCCTGATCTTCGGCAAGATCAGCGACCGCGGGGCGCTCAAGGCCGTCATAGTCGGCGGGTTCGCGGTATTCGGAATCGGTTCCCTGCTGTGCGCGTTCTCGGACTCCTTCTGGACGATGCTCGCCTTCAGGGCCCTCCAGGGAGTGGGCGGAGGGATGCTGTCCGCGTCGGGCATAATGATCGCGGTGAAGCACCTGCCAAAAGGCCTGACGGCGCTGGGCCTTTCCATATCGGTGCTCGGTTATTCCGTGGGCGGCGCCCTCGGCCCGGTGCTGGGAGGGGTGCTGACCGAATCGCTGGACTGGGGCTGGATATTCCTGTTCAACGTCCCGATAGGCGTCGCGGGGGCGTTCCTGGCGGCCAAGGCCGTCCCCAAGGACGGGGAGTTCGACCGCTCTGGATTCGACTGGATCGGGTCGGCCTTCCTCTTCGTCGCCATGGTCGCCGGATTGTACGTGATAGAGTCGATCCCGGCCCACGGATTCGGCCCCGCCTCCGCGGGAATCCTGCTGCTCTGCGCGGCCATGCTCATCCTCTTCGTCATCCGCGAGAGGAGGGCGTCCGACCCGGTCCTCAGGTTCTCCGCGTTCAGGAGGCCTCCGACCGTGGCCGCCATCCTGGTGTTCCTGTTGGTGAACTTGTGCTGGATGGGCGTGTTCTATCTGCTCCCGTTCTACATGCAGATCGTCCTGGGGTACGACGCGGTGATCATCGGGGCGGTCCTTTGCGTCCAGTCGGTGGTGACGCTGGTCATGTGTGTCCCCGTCGGCAAGCTGGTCCCGAAGAAGGGGAGCAGGCATTATGTGATCCTGGGGGCGGTTTCCACCGTCGTCATGAGCGGGGCCCTCCTGCTGGCCGGCGACTCCTCGCCGATCCCGATGCTGGTTTCCGTGGTGTTCCTGGGCGTCATATGGGGGTTCGGAGGCGGATCGTTCGGAACCAGAATCGTGGACAGCGTCGGCCAGGAGGAGAGGGGTGACGTCTCCCCGATGGTGTCGTTCGTCATCTATTTCGGATGTGCGTTGGGCTCCGCGCTTTATTCCGGATTGTTCGCCATAGGCTCGGGGGTCCCCGGGGCGCTCATATCCGACCTCTCCCCGGCCGACTTCATGGACGGGTTCCTGTTCGCCATGGCGATCGGCACCGTCCTGGCAGTCGCCTCCGTGGTGCTGGCATGGGTCTTCAACGAGGAGAGGGACAGGCTGCGAAGATAGAACTATCTTTATACGTCGAATCCCGTGGAACGCGCATGGAATGCCCTATCTGCGGTAATGAGCTTATAAACGCCACTGACGACGGGGGGAGCGTCTGCCTCAAATGCGGATACAGGAGGCCCGCCGCGTCCAGGATGACGCGCGAGGGCTGCAGGCCGAGGATCGCGATCATAGGAGGCACCGGGATATACAACCCGGACGCCTTCGAGCTCATAGCGGAGGTGCGTCCTGACACCCCATACGGCAAGCCCTCCTCCGCGATAACCATAGGCAGGATAGCCGGGGTGGAGGTCGCGTTCCTCTACCGCCATGGGACCGGGGACGAGAGGTACCCCCCGTCCTCCGTGCCTTACAGGGCGAACATCTGGGCCCTGAAGCAGCTGGGATGCGAGTTCGTCATATCCGCCTGCGCGGTCGGCTCCCTCCAGGAGGACTTCGCCCCCGGGGACCTGGTGATAGCCGACCAGTTCATCGATTTCACGAAGAAGCGCGACTACACCTATTTCGACGACAGGATAGTGCACATCTCCATCCCCGACCCGTTCTGCAGGTATCTCAACGGCGTATTCGCCGGAGCCGCCGAGGAGATGGGCATCAGGTACCATCTCGGCGGGAGGTACATGTGCATAGAGGGCCCCAGGTTCTCCACCAGGGCCGAGAGCAGCATGTTCAGGAGCTTCGCGGACATCATCGGCATGACGGCGGTCCCGGAGTGCCAGCTGGCCAGGGAGCTGGGGATGTGCTACTGCAGCCTCGCGACGGTCACCGACTACGACGTCTGGAAGGACGAGCCTGTGGACATTGAGATGGTCTCCAGGACGATGTCCGAATGCCTGGACAAGGTCCTCAGGCTGCTGGAGATCGGGCTCCCCAGGATCGAGCCGGGCGGGTGCCGCGAGTGCATAGAGGCCGTCAAGGGCGCCGGGGCCCTGCGAAGGCAATATTGAAGTACGCAGTCCAAGGTTTCGTGCGCATGGAGGAAGAGAAGTCCAAAGGCCAGCTGTTGGCCGAAGAGATCCTCAGGAAGCCGAAGAGCCTAGGCGAGGCCAACCCGGGCATGCTGGAGAAGGCGGCGGAGTTCTGCGAGGGATACAAGAGGTTCCTAGCCAACAAGACCGAGCGCGAGGCCGTCGCGTACGTCTTACCCATACTGAAGAAACACGGGTACACGGAGTACATCCCCGGGAAGAAGTATTCAGCCGGCGAGAAGTTCTACAAGGTCAACCGCGGGAAGAACATCCTGATGTGCACCAAGGGCAAGAAGCCCGTCATAGACGGGATACGCGTCTCCGTGGCCCATGTCGACAGCCCCAGGCTGGATTTCAAGCCCCATCCCCTGTTCGAGGACGCGGGGATGGCGTACTTCAAGACCCATTACTACGGAGGCATCAAGAAGTACCAGTGGACCACCGTCCCGTTGTCCATACGCGGCGTCGTCATGAAGTCCGACGGCACCTCGGTCGAGGTCAGGATCGGGGAGGAGGAAGACGAGCCTTCTTTCTGCATCACCGACCTCCTGGTCCATCTGGCCCAGAACCAGATGTCCAAGACCGCATCCAAGGTCATCGAGGGGGAGCAGCTCAACGTCCTGATCGGCTCCTGGCCGTTCGACGACGAGAAGGTGAAGTCGAAGGTCAAGCTCGCCATCATGGCAATCCTATACGAGAAGTACGGCATCAAGGAGGGCGACTTCGAGTCCGCGGAGCTCTGCGCAGTCCCCGCCTTCAAGGCCAGGGACATGGGGTTCGACAGGTCCATGGTCGCCGGGTACGGCCAGGACGACAGCTCCTGCGCCTACGCCGAGCTCATGGCCGAGATCGATACCGAGAATCCCGAGTACACGACGATGACGATCTTCGCCGACAAGGAGGAGACCGGGTCCGACGGCGTCACCGGGATGAGGTCGTACCTGTTCAGGGACTTCGTCGAGGACCTGGCCCAGTCGGAGGGCGTCGAGGTGCGGCATGTGCTCCGCAACTCCGTATGCCTGTCGGCCGACGTGGGCTCCGCCTTCGACCCCGCCTTCGGAGACGTATACGACACCACCAACTGCGCTTACTTGAACTGCGGCCCGATAATCTCCAAGTATGACGGTTCCAGAGGGAAGTACAGCACCAACGACGCCTCTGCGGAGATGATGGATTACATCCTCGGCATATTCAGGGATGAGGGCGTGTCCTGGCAGATGGGCGAGCTCGGGAAGATCGACATCGGCGGCGGCGGGACCATAGCGTCGGAGATATCCGTCCACAACATAGACACGGTCGACATCGGGGTCCCGGTGCTCTCGATGCATGCGCCTGTGGAGGTAGTCTCCAAGGCGGACGTGTACATGCTCTACAAGGCTATCCGCGCCGTCTACGGCAGCAAGAAGCCGAAGCTGTTCTGAAACCGTCGCCTCGGCGCAGGGAGTCCAAGGCATCCGGAATACCGGAGGGCTCCGACGCCGAGGGGACCCCTTCCCTTTCGCAATGCTCCCGGGTCAGCTCGTACCCGTACGTGACCCCCACGAATTCTGCTCCGACGGACCTGGCGGCCTCGAGGTCGTCCATGCTGTCCCCTATCACTACGGCCTCCTCCGGGCGGCGCCCCATGCCTTCCAGGCATCTTGTTATGAGTTCCGTCTTGGACACCGGGACTTTGGTGCTGGCGCTGCAGACCATGTCGAAGAATCCGCGGATTCCGAGCCTCTCGAGCGTCCTTTCCGAGAACTCCTCCGCCATGAGGGTGGCGACGCACATCCGGTGGCCCTTGTCGCGGAGTTTTCCTAGGGCTTCTGCGGTCCCCGGGAATGCCTTCCCCTTTTCGAATCCCTCCTTGGCGAACAGGGAGACGTAGAACGCCACGCCTTCCATCAGCCTCTCGTCCGGGATGCCGACGATCCTCTTCATGTTCTCCGCGAAAGGCCCCACCAGACCGGTGCGGAGGACCTCCTCGGGGATGTCCGGCCTGCCGAACGCCTCGCCGGTCTTCCTGTAGCAGTGAAGGATCCCCTCGGAGGAGTCGGACAGCGTCCCGTCCAGGTCGAATATCAGCAGCTCCCTCATGTTGCGACATCGGCGGACCGGTTAAAAACCAAGCGCAACTGATATCCGCCGGTTCCCTATGGGAGGCCCATGGATTCCGAGAACGTCCCCGAAAGCGCCGAGACACTGTTGGAGAAGGCCCGCGCCGTCCGCGGAACCGACCCTTCGGCGGCTGCCCGGCTCTTCAGGCTGGCGGCGGAATCAGGAAGCGTCCAGGCGGCCGCCTCCTTGGGATACATGCTCATGGCCGGCGAAGGCGTCCAGGCGGACCCGGCCGAAGCGGAGGTGTTTCTGATGACGGCCGCAGACGCCGGAGATTCCGGATCGATGTGCAACCTCGGGTTCCTGCTTTCCGAGACCGACCCGTCGAGGGCGGCCGTTTTCCTGGAGCGCGCCGCCGGCCTCGGGAGCGTCAAGGCAATGAAGAACATGGGGGCCCTCCTTTCATCGGGGCGCGGAGTCCCGATGGACAAGGCCAAGGCCGCGGAATGGTATTCCAAGGCTGCCGGCCTGGGCGACGCGGACTCTATGTACGTGCTCGCCTCCATTTACCGCAACGGCGATGGCGTCCCCATGGACAAGGTCAAGGCCGCGGAGCTGTACAGGAAGGCGGCCGACCTGGGGGAATCGGACGCCCAATACGACCTGGCGTTCATGCTGGATTCCGGAGAGGGGATCCCGGCGGACCGGGAAGAGGCCGAGCGGTACTTCAGGATGTCCGCCGCGCAAGGAGATTCGGACGCCTGCCTGTGCATGGGCGGCATCTGCTTCGAGAGGGGGGAGTACGGGGAGGCGGAGGACTACTTCCTGACTGCGGCGCTCAAGGGCGATGTCAAGGCGGAGTACAACATCGGGCTGCTCTATTCCGGAGGGTATCTGGGGGATGCGGACAAGGCCAAGGCCGCGGAATGGTTCGGCTCCGCCGCCGAGAAGGGCTTCGTCCTGGCTCATACGATGCTGGGCTCGATCGCCATGGATTCCGGCGACGTCAAGGAGGCGGAGAGGCGGTTCAGGGAGGCCGCAGAGAAGGGAGAGCCCGTCGCGATGTACAACCTGGGCGCGCTGGGTCTGTCCGGCGGGGCGGCGATCGGGTTCGAGGAGGCCGTGGGATGGGTTTCCCGCGCCGCCTCCGCAGGCTACGAGCCCGCATACGAGCTCCTCGCGCGCCTCAACTCCCAGGGACGTCGATAAGCCCTTCGAGGGTCTCGATCCCCCATGTGCACGGTATCCCCGCCGGGGTATAGCCGTTGTGCCGGTTGACTATGACCGAGTCCACCTTCGCCGCCTTGGCCGCGACGGGGTCCTGAGGGCTGTCTCCGACGTACACGCAGTCCCGCGGACGGACGTCGAAGCGGGACATCGCCAGCAGGACCGGGTCGGGGCAGGGCTTGTGGCGGAGGGTGTCATGGTATCCGACCACGGCCTCGGCGACCCTGTCCATGCCGTGCATGGCCATCAGCCTCTCGATCTTGTGCCTCTGCTTCCCTGACGCGATCGCCACGTGCCTCCCGCGGGACTTCAACTCGCGGAGCACCCTTTCCATCTCCGGGAACGGGGCGGCGTCGAGGTACACGTCGCTGCGGACGATGCTCATGAACTCATCGTAGAACCTCTCGCGTTTGTCCTCGTCCTTCACGAACGCGTCGAAGACCTGCTCCATCGTCATGCCCACGAAGCGCGGGAACATGGAGTCGTCGTATTCCACGCCGACCGAGGGAAGCGCATGCCTCAGTATCGCCTTGATCCCGCTGCTCGTGTCGAACAGCGTGTTGTCGAAGTCGAAAATGTAGAGGGAGTACTCCCTCATTTGGATCCCACGTAGATGTTGACCGCGCCGAAGGACTTGACGTAGAACCTGGCGTCCTCGAACCCCGCTTTTCTGAAGATCTTGACCATGTCCTCGCCGTAAGGGAAGCCTTCGATGGACGTGGTGAGCCATTGGTATGCGGACTGCCTCCCGTCTATCGGCTTGCCCTTGTCGTATTTCCGGCCGTACTTTTTGACCCTCTTCATGTAGATGTTGTAGAAGAAGCGGACGACCCTGTTCTTCGGCTTGGAGAGCTCGGCGACGACGACCTTCCCGCCGGGCGCCAGGACCCTGTGCATCTCGGAGACCGCCTGGAGGATGTCGGTGACGTTCCTGAGCATGTATCCCGAGGTCACGAGGTCGAAGGAGCCGTCCGGGAATTCGAGCTTGAGCGCGTCCCCGACCCTCCAGTCGATCTTCACCGGAAGGTCCAGCTCCCTCTCCTTCTTCTCGGCCATCTCCAGCATCTTCGGGGTTATGTCCACTCCGACGACCGTGGAGCCCGCGCCGGCGGTCCTGGCCACGTGGAAGGCTATCTCCCCGGTCCCGGTACCCACGTCGAGGCACCTCTTCCCGGAGATGTCCCCTGCCTTCTTCATCATGAACCTGTGCCAGCCTTGGACCATCCCCATGGACATGATGTCGTTCATCTCGTCGTAATAGTCGGCGATCTCGGTGAACACGTCCTTGATGTACTCCTCCTTGCCCTCGAACTGGTTGCCTTTCTTGAGCTCTTCTTCCGTCATTTCACATCACCAGGGGCAGCGCGTAGTACTGTATCAGGTAGCCCGCCGTCAGGAGGACGCCGAAATGCCAGTTCAGCTTGAACGCCAGGGGCACCAGCATGAAGCTCGCATGGCCGTCCTCAGGGGCCAGCCTGCTGTTCTTGACCAGCCTGACGAGGTCGTACAGCGTCAGGAATGCCAGGGCGGTGCATAAAGGTGCGCATCCAAGGGCTATGAGGACGGCGAGTAGGGGGAACGCGACGGCGTTCTCGAACAGGTAGAGCCTCATCCCGCCCTCGTAGGAGAGGTGCTGGGAAAGGGTCATGACCCCGCTCTTCCTGTCTTCCTCGTAGTCGCGCATCTCGTTCCCGGCCAGGACGGCGGTTATCATGAACGCGTTGGGGAGCGAAAGCAGGAACGTCTCCAGGGAGAACCAGGCGCCGCTCATGGCGCAGTAGGTCCCCAGCGGCATCAGCAGCCCCATCATGACGAAGACGCTGGCCTGCCCCAGGCCCAGGTATTTGTAGGACCCGCATACCGTGTACGTGCCGGCGCCTATGACGCCCAGGACGCCGTACACGAGGACGGGCCACCCGGCGTGAAGCAGAAGGACGAGGCCTATCAGGCATGTGATCCCGATGCAGGCGGCGCCCGCCTTCAGAACCGATCTCGGCCGGAGCTTCCCGGTGACCAGCTCCGGGGAGCGGGTCTCGTTCTCGACGGTGTCCACGCCGTTCTTGAAATCGCCGTACGTGTTCAGGATGTTCGCGGCCGACTGCAGCAGTATCCCGCCCGCGAGGACCAGCAGGAAGACGGGCAGGTCGAACACCCCGTCGTGCAGGGCGACCGCCCCTCCGATGAGGACGGGGACCACCGCTCCGTGGAGGGTCCACGGCCTGAAGACGTTGTACCATCCGGCCTTCACCGGCCTTACTCCGGGCATGGGCTCCCCCATGGTTTTGCCGTATATAATGTTGGTATATTGAATTTAATTAAATTTTTAATGATTATCGTTAATTATATAACGAATACCGCTGATGCCCGAAGCATGTCGGCGATCAGATTGCTGAAAAGCAGCGCATTCATGATGACCTTGGCTCTGGCCGTCGCCCTCGCGACCAATTTCGGCGGCCTGTTCCCTGGCAAGGTCCTGACCGCCGACGTACGTTCCAACCTGACCGTGATAACCCTGGCAGTGATGCTCACTGTGTCCCTTTCCAGGATCCCGTACAGCAACCTGAACCCCATCACCCACAGCAGGTCGGTCCTCAGGGCGGTGCTGCTGGGGCTGGTGGTCTCGTCCCTGATCCCGTTGGCAGGGTACTTCCTGCTGAAGGACACGGACTTCGGGACCCAGGCGATGGGCCTGGTGTTCATAGCGGCG
>JAEEGG010005880.1_pt1 | contig 28949 bp, 22 predicted proteins | sample 9134161 | NCBI WGS metagenome assembly JAEEGG01 (sample SAMN16246543, study PRJNA631951) | gut metagenome | biome: gut microbiome; feature: rumen; material: CR-attached | host: Bos | place: Iran: Karaj | collected 2018-10 | reverse complement strand
CTCTGCACATCGAAGGAAATAGTCGTTTGACCATATGTCAAGTTCACGTTTGTCGATAATGAATGGCTCAACATCCTGCTTTACCATCGCTATGTCTGCCGTAGCAAGACGTTCTCTCAGTTTTTCCATGAAGAGTTCTTGCGTCAGCTGTATGCCGTTGAATTCGCATGCTCGAACCTGAAGGTGCTTGAAGTTAAGAGGTATGCGATGACGAACATACCATTCGAAGTCATACCAATCGCGCCCCTTGATGCGGTTCTTCCATGCACGGAATACCAAGGCGTGCATCTTGCCAGCATAGAGACAGGGGAGGGTAAAGCAACGTGTGTTGAACGAGAAAGGCAACATAAGCAGTTTCTGTTCTGTCGAGAAGCCTAGAGGAGGGTTTGTATCCACTTCTATCTTAATCTTCAGGTTATTCTCCGTCTGGAATGAAAGATTATATACATCTGTGTTGTCTTTGAGGAAAGCAGACTCTACCTTACCGAATTTCGTCTTGTCCTTCTTTGTTATTATTACCTCACGGCCAAGCAACTTAGCTTCTTCAATGATGGCTTGGAAGTAGTCCTCAAAATGAAATTCCGGGTTCTTCTCAAGCAGCGAGAAATCCATGCCTTCGGAATATCTGCCTAGTTTGTGAAAAATTCGCAGACAGGTTCCACCATAGAAGGCTGCTTCCTTGAAGAAGCCTCCACGGTATAACCCTCCCAGTACTACCTGCTGCATCACTTCGTAGGTGGCATTCCTCAGACTGTCAGAGGATGAAATATCATGCTCCTGAAGCATCATATTATAGATGTCGTTCATTCTTCAAATACTTTATGAGTGTATATATACTATTTGTCTTACGGCTACGTGGTGCACAGTCTTCGAATATGGATATATTCATATCGGAGAGAGCATCCATGTCCAGACGGATGTCTTCTTCCAGATAGATAGCCACGTCCTTAACGAAACGAAGGTTTACACCCTTAGAATAGTTTATCAAATCGCACAAAGCCTTTTCTGGAGTTGCTATCAAATAGGTCACGCCCTCTTCGGTTGTCGGCTGTACTCCAATGGGAAAATACTCCGGGCAACTATTCTCGTAAATAAAATTGCCCAAAGGAGTCTCAAAACTTCGGCTATGTTTTGTTGTCAACGACTGAACGAGGTGCACGCGCTCTGGAATCAAGCCATAGTGACGCAAAGCCGTCTGGAGACTCACATACGAAGGCCCATATATGTGATTGGCCAACAAAAGACGGTTAATCACCTTGCCTGTCTCATCGGGACTTGCAACATAGAGTCCTCTCTTCAGACGAATAATAATTCCGTCAGCTTCAAGCATACGAGCTTTCTCCCTGATATGTTTTGTATCGGGGAAGATAGAACTTAGCACGCCTAAGTCAAAGGGTATGTTGCCTATACTTTGAAATGGAGACATCTGGTTGACCGTTTACTTGTTTCGAGTGCAAAGATAGTAATAATTCGTACAGTAAACAAATATTTTCTTTGTTTTCTGTACAAATCACGACTATTTTAACACTTAAACTTGATTCTTCCGCAACTTTTATACCCGTTTCTTTCGCGACTTCCGAGGTCATTCTATCAACCCCGAAACGTAAATCCTAATAAATGAGGATTGCGCAGGTCGGCAAAAGTTCGTACCTTTGCAGCCGTAAAAACAAACAAATAACAATATAAATATGAAATTGTTCAATACAATTAAGGTATGTGCTTTGGCTTTTGTAGCCGTTTCTTCATTTGTTGCATGCGATGACGACGACAACAATTCTGTAGTTAAACCAGAATATGTAGGTTCGTACGAGGGTCAGATGACCGTCTCTGGCGAGTTCAATGGTCGCGTTATGTTCTCGGGCGATGTCACCGGCGTAATGCAGATTGAACAGCTCAATGACACCTTGGTCAACGTTACCGTTCCCGAGATTACCGACCTGAATGCAGGCCGCTCCATTTACTCGGTCAAGGCATTCACCATCGATAGCGTTGCTGTAACTATCAACAACGAGGGTTACACCTTCAACATTGACTCATTTGCACTCGAAGCCGTATCTTGCGACCAAGGCGATGGCAACGGTTTTGCCGATTTCGAATCGAAGGGCTACTTGAAGGGCACGTATAAGAATGGTGTTGTCAACGTAGAATACACTTTCTCTTTGGGCAGAATGCCTTTCCCGCTGAAGAGCGTTTTTGAAGGCACCAAGAAGTAATGCGCAAATATTTTCAGTACTCTATATCTATCATGCTGGGAATGTCCTTGGTGGCATTCTCAGCATGTTCCGGTTTGGTCGATGTCTATGACGAACTGCCCGAGGAGGTCACTTCCCTGTACCCGCAGTTGAAGATTACGGCAACGACCTACGACAACTGGACCTACATCAGTCTGCACCAACCGGAGGCAGACCCCATCTTGCTCGACATCCCGCAGTCCCTCACGGGCGAGTGGGACGGCGTGACCTGTTACACGCGCCAACAGATTAAGTTGGGCACCACCACCGAGTTGAGCAGCACCCCCACCGACACTCAACCCGACCCCGAGGAGTGGGACTTGGCGTTCCACCATTTCGACGTCCGCACCCACAACGGTGAGTCGTTCCAGACCTCGTACTCCTCGCTGGACGAACTTCCTGAGCACCTTGCCGACATCCCCGACATCGCCTGGGAGGCCGACCAACTGACCAAGGACCGCGTCTGGGTCGATCTCTCCAGTTCGCTGTCGTTCAACATTGGTTGTCAGACCATTGCCATCAGTCTGCCACTCTCCAACATGGCATCGATGGATGTCTCCAACCCACCCCCTATCTACAACGTGTCGGGCAAGGTATGTCTGCTCCGCATGGCCGACGGCACCGTCGCTGCCATGAAGTTGGACAACTACATGAACGAAAAAGGAAAGAAAGGTTATCTGACTATCAGTTATATCTATCCTTACGAATAAATGAAGTATGCATTCTCTATAATATTATCCCTCTTCGTCATTCCAGTCGCTTGGGGCGAAGGCAAGAACGATGCTGCCGAGGCCGCCAAGGCCAGCAACACCGCCCCTGCCTCCTACAGCGACTGGGAGAACGAAGCCATTGACCTGGACCAGGTGGTGGTGACGGCCACGCGCACGCCCAAACTGCTGAGCGAGTCTCCCATCCTGACGCAACTCATCTCGGCCTCCGACATCCAGAAACTTGATGTCACCAACGTCGAGGGATTGCTCAAACAGGAGTTGCCCGGCGTGGAGTTCTCCTACTCCATGAACATGCAGGTCAACATGAACTTGGCCGGTTTTGCCGGTCAGTCGGTGCTCTTTCTGGTGGATGGTGAACGGTTGGCAGGCGAGACCAACGACAACGTTGACTTTGAACGTCTTGTCGCCAACAACATCGACCACATCGAGATCGTCAAGGGTGCCGCCTCGGCCCTCTATGGCAGCAGCGCCAACGGCGGTGTCATCAATATCATCACGCGCGACATCTCTCTTTTGCCCTCTTGGCGACTCAACACCTATGGCCGTCTGGGCAGTCATGGAGAGCAGCGTTATGGCCTCGACTTTGGTGTACATCAAGGTCGATGGGCCAACTCTATGCAGTTGTCGCACAACGGGTTAGACTGCTACCGCGTCCACAACAAGAGCAACCAGCCTATCCCCCTCCGCATCGACTATGTGCCTGGACAAAGCACCTGGACCCTGAATGACCGATTGGTCTGGAAGCCCACCAACGACCTCCGTCTGTCGGCCCGCGCCAGTTACTACCAACGTGAGATGACGCGCAACGCCACCGAGATGGAGCACTCCCGTTACTACGACTACACCGCCGGCCTACGCGCCGACTGGCAATGTTCGGAACGCGACCGTCTGGAGGTAAGTTACAACTTCGACCAGTACGACAAGACCCGTTACTACGTGCCCTCGCAACTGTCGGTCTCCGACCTCAACGTGCGTGAGTACAGCAATGTACAAAACTCTGTCCGAAGCCTCTGGAACAGAGATTTTGCCCAAGGCACACTCTCCGTCGGCGCCGACTATATGTACGACTATCTGGTGAACCGCAAGTTGGCCGATGCCGACTATCACCAGTCATCGGCCGATGCCTTCGTGCAATACGATTGGACCCTCAACGAGCAATGGGAAGTGGTCTCGGCGCTCCGCTACGACTACTTCGAGATTGGTCACCACAGTCGCCTCACTCCCAAGGTCTCGGCTGCGTGGCACAAAGACCGTCTCGCCCTGCGTGGCAGTTACGGCATGGGCTTCCGAGCCCCGTCGCTCAAAGAGATGTACTACGACTTCGATGCCATGCCCGGGTGGACCATCGACGGTAATCCCAACCTCACGCCCGAACAGAGTCACAACTTCACCCTCTCGGCCGAATATGGCAAAGGGGTGTTCAACTACACCCTGCTGGGTTACTTCAACCACGTCACCGACCGTATCACCACGGGTGTTCCTGCCTCCCAGACCGACGGTGCCCACCTTCCCTACATCAACCTCGACCAAATGCAAGTGGCTGGCGGTGAGGCCACTGTGCAGGCTCGATGGAGCAATGGAGTGAGTGCCAAGGTGGCCTATTGCTACACCTACGAGCACAACCCCGACCAGGCACCCAACCAGTTCATGCCCGCCCGTCCTCACTCGGCCAACTACAAGGTGGAATACACCCCTCTCCTTTCGGGCAAATATGGCGTAACCGTCATGCTATCAGGTCGTTGGCTTTCGTCGGTCACCAATCGGGAGTACCGCTCCACCCAGCATCCCGAGGAGGGCATCATGCAAGTGCACTACCCCGACTACCAACTCCACAAGTTCCAAGTCATCCAACGTTGGGAGGACTGGTTGTCAGTCACTTTCGCCATCGACAACCTCCTGGGCTACAAGCCCGACAACTATTTCTACAACGCCCCTCTCACCACCGGTCAGACCTACTCCGTCGGCGTCAGCCTCGACGTCGATAAACTCTGGAAGTAATCCCCCCCCAAAAAACAATACCGCCATCCGTTTGCCTCTTCGGCTTCGGATGGCGGTATTTATTGTATCTGAAAATCAATGATTCAGCACATCTTTTCTTCTCAATATCAAACTATCTCCTTCGATTTTGTAAAACCACATATCTGTTTCAATGTAAGATTCTTCTTCATACCATTCCTGATACTTCATGTCATGCTGCCAAGGTTTATTACGAAAAATGTCTTGAAGCAATGGCACATCTATAGAATCAGAATATGAAACTATAACCCATTGGTTCTTTCCATTATTGTAATAACCATACACAGGACACCAAAAATCGAAATCGTCACCTTTTCTATATGCCTCCAATTGCTCTTCCAAAGATGCGTAAGTCCGAGGAAGTATTGGAGGTGGAACAAGAGAAAAAGGGTAACCAGTGATATGCATACGAAGACTATCTTTCGTTCTCCAAAAGAAAACTGTAACATAATACGTTGAATCCGAACATTTATACGATGCACAAGTTTCTTGTATGTATTGATTGACAATACTATCAATAGATGGCGAATAGTTTGTGCATGATTCTGTCTTTGTTTTACCACAAGCGGTAAACAACAAGACTATTAAGCCCAATAAGAGGAAATTCTGTTTCATGACAATTAGGTTCGTGTTATACATGATCATTTTCTCGCTTGCAAAAATACGCTCTTTTATTGAATTCTCCAAACTATTTGCATAAAAAAAATTCTTCCTCCATTTACATCTTTTGAGATTCTTCGCTATTTCTTCGGGTGACAACAACCAGAAAGAACGCACTCCTTCCCTCGCGGTATTGATAGGGTCAAATTTTGGTCTATATTTGGTCTAAATTCGGTGATTGATTTCGGTCGATTCAATCGAACGCCAATCGTTACCCAATCGTTACCCGATAGTTACCCGAACAATACCGCGAGGTCGGGTCAAGGGTAGGTCGGGAGAAGGGGATGTAGGAACCGTCATCGCGGGAGTTTTTACTAATGAGGGCAAGAGGAAGGCCGACAGGGAGGATGATTGGGCGGAGGACAGTTAACGCAAAACGCGTTGGAGAGAACTCCAACGCGCTTTACCATAGCACCTAACGCTTAAGGTTTAGAAGATGGTACACAACAAAAAGAAAGTTGTCACCATAATGAACAGAGAAGTGAACATCAAAGTGATACACAATGCTGTTGATGATTTGTCTTTTTTCCCCTTCTCCTCATTATTCGAAAGAATAACAGTTTCTTGGAACATAGCTGATAGTATTTTATAGTAGTATAAACAAATAGTCTCTTTAGCGACCACAAAGGTACGACTATTTTTACTACTATGCAAAAGTTTCAATAAAAAAGTACAAAAAATATATAAAAAATACACAAAAGCGCCCATTTTGCTTTAAAATGAAGCAAAAATGGGCGCTTTTTTACCGAAATCGGACCTTATCGACGCATCGGACAACCCGAATCGCCGCAACAACCGCACGAGCCGCAAGAGGGGCCACGACGGTTCTTCCGGACCAGATAGACCAGGGTACTGACGAAGGCCGACAGTATGATAATCAAAAGGATAACGCTTATCAGGTTCATAGGAATAGACTAACGATATAAGCCACAACCCAAGCCACAGAGCACTGCAGGAGGACGGTGTAGAGGGCATATTTGTTGCCCAATTCACGTCGGATAGCAGCCACCGCAGCCACGCATGGAGTGTATAATAAACAGAATACCATCAGACAGATGATGCCGGCATTGCTCAGGATATCGGTGACGGGCACGCCTGCCGAGAGGGTTTCGATGGTGCTCACCACACTCTCCTTGGCCATGAAGCCAGAGACCAAAGCTGTGGCCACGCGCCAGTCACCGAAGCCCAACGGTTCGAAGATAGGCGCCACCACGCCTGCCACAATGGCGAGGATGGACTGGTCGCCCGCGGGATCGACCATCTGGAGGTGGAAATTGAAGTTCTGCAAGAACCAGATGACGATAGAGGCAACAAAGATGACGGTGAAGGCTCGTTGCAGGAAGTCGCTGGTCTTGTCCCATAACAGGTGAGCCACATTTTTGATGCCAGGCAGTCGGTAATTGGGCAACTCCATGACGAACGGAACGGCTTCACCCTTCATAACCAAGGTCTTGGCGACAAAGGCAACCGCAATGCCGGTCACAATGCCGAGCAGGTAGAGACCCACCATAGCCAACCAAGCCATGTCGCCAAAGACAGGTTCGGCAAAGAAGGCATAGATGGCCACCTTGGCTGTACAACTCATATAGGCCGATAGCAAGATGGTGAGTCGGCGGTCACGGACAGAAGGCAAAGTGCGAGATGCCATGACCGACGGAACGGTACATCCAAAGCCTATCAACATCGGGACAATGCTTCGACCCGACAGACCGATGCGTCGCAACAGACGGTCGGAGACAAAAGCAATGCGTGCCATGTATCCACTATCTTCCAACATGCTGAGGAAGAAGAACAGGAGTACGATATAGGGAATGAAACTAAGTACGGCACCGCATCCAGCAAAGGCTCCGTCGATGATGAGGCTGTGCACGGCGGCATCGACCTCGGCATCGGTAAGTAATTGATCCACAGCAGCTACGCACCAATCTATACCACTTTCGAGCATCTCCTGCAACCAAGCGCCGAAGCTCTCGAACGTCAAGTAGAATATCAAGCCGATGATGAGGAGGAAGGCGGGGAAGGCGGTCCAACGTCCTGTCAGAATACGGTCGATGGCCAGACTACGAACATGCTCCTTGCTTTTGTGAGGCTTGACCACCGTCTGCTGACAGAGGTTTCGGATGAAGTTGAAGCGCATGTCGGCAATGGCAGCTGCGGCATCGAGCCCTCGCTCCTGCTCCATCTGTTGGATGATGTGTTCTACCGTCTCTAACTCGTTCTGGCTGAGGTGCAAAGCATCGCGCACCAAAGCATCGCCCTCGATGAGTTTGCTGGCGGCAAAGCGAAGGGGGATGCGAGCCGCTTCGGCATGATCCTCAATGAGATGCATCACGGCATGGAGGCAACGGTGAACGGCTCCACCATGTTCCTGCGGACTACAGAAGTCCTGACGTTGAGGTGGTTCCTGGAAATGAGCTACATGGAGCGCATGTTCGATGAGTTCGTCAATGCCCTCGTTCTTGGCCGCCGAAATGGCCACCACGGGGATGCCCAATGCCGCCTCCATCTCGTTGATACGGACGGTGCCGCCATTGCCCTTAAGCTCGTCCATCATGTTGAGCGCCAAGACCATAGGCACACCCAGTTCCATGAGTTGCATGGTAAGGTAGAGGTTGCGCTCGATGTTGGTGGAATCGACGATGTTGATGATGCCATGCGGACACTCCTTGAGGATGAAGTCGCGCGAGACGATCTCCTCGTTGGTGTAGGGCGACAGACTATAGATGCCTGGGAGGTCGATGACCTCGCTGTCGGGATGCCCCTTGATGGCACCACTCTTCCTATCGACCGTCACGCCAGGGAAGTTGCCGACATGCTGTTTGGAACCAGTTAACTGGTTGAACAACGTCGTCTTACCACAGTTCTGGTTGCCTGCCAAGGCGAATTTAAGGATGGTGCCCTTGGGCAGAGGATGCTCCTGTGCACGTTCGTGGGCAGTCAGGTGTTCCTCACCCAATCCGGGGTGCGGAATATGCAACGGTTCGGCATAGGTATGGTTGGCAACATAAGGTTCACGAGAGACCTCAATGCGCTCTGCCTCAGAGAGTCGCAACGTCAGTTCATAACCATGGATGCGCACCTGGATGGGGTCTCCCATCGGAGCATATTTCACAACGACGACCTCCACCTCGGGGATGACGCCCATATCCAATAAATGCTGACGCAGGGCGCCCTCACCGCCAACAGCTGTGATGCGCCCTGCTTGACCTATCTTCAAGTCACGTAATGTCATTCTTCTCAAATTTACGCGCAAAGATAGTAAGAATTCCGTTTGAATGTATCAATCGGAGCAAGAAACACTCATTTTTCGATTAGAAATACCTATTTATGGGTACGACCTGACAACAGGAGTTGACCCGAAACGGGATGTAACACGCGTCGGCCCTGAAGATCATAATAGGTACCGCGCGCGAGACGTTCCTCCAAAGTCAGACCCTCGTCGAGCTTGCTGTCGTCGGCCAACTCCTCGATGCCCGATGGGTCGTCGAACTGGATGCCTTTGTCCTCTCCCAAATAGAGGTCAGCCTGCTGATGACGGTTGGTGTCACCAATGGTCGGACGGTTCATCAAGTAGATGGACTTACCGCCATCAGGGAATCGACCCACGCTTTGGGTATATTCCTGAACGTCATAGACCAAGACGTCGGCGAAACCACGCATCTCGGAATGGGCGGCAAAGTAGGCGGCATTGTTGGACTCAAAGAGTTCGGAAGAACGGATGAGGACCAGACTACCTGCCTCGTTGCCCAACTTAAAGCCTGTATGCAGCTGAGTATCCGTCTCTAACTTGTCGGCCCAGATGACCAACTTACCACCAGCGGGCAGCAAGGTGACATCGGAGAAGTTGGTGGCTGCAATCTGATATTTCTCGGGCTTGTCGGCATTGTCGCTCACATACAGACCAGCGAGGTCCAAGTCCATCTGGGTGGTATTGTAGAGCTCAATCCAGTCGTTCTTCTTCCAATACTCGTTGACATAGACGTCATTGGAAGCGCCTACTTCGTTGACCTTCACAGGGAAGTGCAAAGCAGCGACCTCCTCGGCCGATGAAACGGGTGCGAAGCAGGCCACCAAGGTAGTATTGGTACTGCCTAACGTATAGAGGCTGTCGGTACTTACATAACTGCCTTCGGCTGCCTTATAATATTGCAGAGAGGCATCCCAATAGATGTCGGACGATTCGGGTTTGTTGTTGTGCACCTCCACGCAAATGCTATTCTTTCCGCTGTGAAACAGGGACTTAGAGAGTGTCATTGTGCCCGTATCGGGATTGTTCGGAGCATAGGACGCAGCCACAGAATTGTAGGTCACCGTACCGGTTGGCATGTTGTATCGGCCAGCCTCGACACCGTTGACATAGATGACGAATCCGTCATCCTCAACGAAGTCGAGCACCAGATCTTCCTGCAACATATCGGACGTCATGTTGACCTCCTTGCCGAAGTAATAGGTTGGCAGATAACCGGTTACGGTAGTATTCACCGTCTTGCCATAACCCAGTGGAGCATTACCCGAGGGGTAAGACGACATATCGGCATACCAAGTGGTGCCGTCCAACGAACCGTTGGCATAATAGTGCCAAGTGGTACCCTTGTCGAACAAGGTGACGGCATTGCTCTGAGCGTTCTTATTGCTCCATCCGACAAACTTATAACCGGCTGGAGCCATGGCCTGCAACTGAATCTTACCTATCAGCGTGCCGGAGAATTTGCCTGTCGGCACCTCTAAACCATTGACTAACAAGCGAGCGCCTTCGATGTTGGAAGACAAGGTCACCTTTCGGCCAGTGGCGAGATTCAGGTAACTGCGGAGGTGCGAGATCATACTGGTCTGACGGCTGCTCGACAACGAACTGATCAAGTTGCTGGCGGTATTGTTGCTGTTGCCCCACTCGGGTGAAAGGGCCTGATTCATAACACCCTGCATCTCGGAGATGATACTGTTGCAACGGGTGGGTTCGAAGACTGAACCTGCCACAAGACAGAAAACGTCGGCAAACTGCTTCTTGAACTGACTGTTCTGGAGCATATTCAGGAAGATGGTGACGAACTCAATCTCCTCCGTATAGTGCTGACCGGTAATGTCGTTGCCAAACTCATCGATGCCATAGAGCGCATCGAAGAAGTAGATCTGCTTATCGGCAAAGGTGTTCAATGGAGTATTGGTAGCAAAAGTGCCATCCAAGTCGAAGAGCACGAAGTGGAACTTACCGACGGGATGTCCGTTCTCGTCATCCTGCAAAGCGCGGAAGCCCTTGACATTGTTCTGTGGCCAGTCGGTTGCACCTAAGTAGAACTCGACTGCCATATAATTAATGTATTCCTCAATATCGACCAAACTGTCGCAAATGAGTTGATAGACAGCATCATCGGCACAATTCTGGCTCAACTCATACCAACGGTTGAAGGCATCCTTGGTGCCCGACTTCTGGACATAACCGGAGTCGGGACTGATTTCGAATTGGTCAATGAAGTCGGTATCAATGCCGTAATTAGAAAAAGCAAAATGCTTGTTGTTGGGCTCGCGGATATTCAAGACGCGTTTGTACTCGCCGTTGATGAAGACATGGGCAGGTTGCCATGCCTGACAATCGAGGTAAAGACCGGAACGACGTACTATCTCCTGCAAGGCAGCATCCTTGAGTCGGCAACCTGTATCGTTGCCGCCATTACGGAGTTGCAAGGTCTTGTTGCGATTGTAGGGCTTGCTGTCGAAGAAGGGGTAATCCAAGTTATTGGCACCATATAACTTATTGGCTTTCAACTTGAAGGAATGAGGTTCCCACGCACGACTCCAACCGCCACACATCTCAAGGTCCACCAACTGATTGAAGACCACCTCGCTGTACTTACCACTGGCATCGGGCACCAGATATTCGAAGTTGACAGCTCGTTCCCAATCCATGTTCCAGTTGCAGGGAGCCGACTGTCCATTGCCGGGTCGGCCATTTCCATTGCCCTGCACATAGACTCCATATTCGTCGCTGAACAGGTCATTGTAATTGGCAGTCACGCTCACCACAGGCATGGTCAAGTCGCCGTAGGTGTTGTTCATCAAATAGGAACGGGTCACTACTTCGCTCGGCAGTTTGCCTGTCTGGAAAAGACGGAAGCGACATACCGTCGATGTGGTCAATGTCAAACTGCGCTGTATGCCGATGGAAGAGATATTCTTGTAGAGGGTGGCATTGGACAACGTTGGAGTGGATCCGTCTGTCGTATAGGCCAATGTGCATCCTGCCGGCACGGTCACTTTCACGGTTTTCTGACCTGTGAAGAAGCAACCCAAGGCATTGACTTCTGGCTCCGGAAGCTGTTCTGTAGCGAAGTCGGAGGTAGCGTTGGTGCCCTCCGGCGTACCATCACCGGTCCAAGACCATGTAGAACCGCCATCCTCGATTCGGGCATACGAGACTCGACCCTGCATGGCAGGATACTTCTGTCGGGTCACCTCTACCCCGCTTTCGTTGCAGAGGATGATCTCGCCGCCATCCTTGTCTAACTTGAAGTCCACCTGTCGATAAGAAACACCATATCGGCTATTGTGGTCGAACCAAATATTGCGGAATCCCTTCGCAGGAACCGAACCAAAGTCCAATGGCAGACGGAACGAATGACCCTTGTCATCTTTCACAATGGCTCCACCCACGAAGACGGCTGTCTCGGTAGGATTGTAAAGTTCAACCCAACCGCCATAATTCCACGATGGGTCGATGAACTGATCGATGTTGCGACTCTGTATCTCGTTGATGATCACATTATCGGCGGACATCGACACACTCTCCACTTTCACAGAGACCTGTGCCGACAATCCTGATTTCTTGTCCTTGCAAGTGACTATAGCGGTGCCGTTCTTGAGTCCTTTGACGACTCCCTCCTGCGTCACCATGACAACCGAATTATTGCTGCTGGTCCACTGGAACTCATACAAGGAAGCCGCCGTGATAGCAGGAACGGTCTGTGGCACCAGGGTAAAGGTCTCTCCTCGGCCCAACGTCAAGTTGTACTCGTTGAAGGATAGGGACGTAAAATAGACCGGAGTAGCATAATACTTTAATTTCCAATTGGTAAAGATACACCAGTTACTGCTGGTGTAGGTATTGTTGTATATACCGAACGTAAGTGTCCCATTGGTTACATTGACCTCCAAAGAGTTTTGGTAGTTACCGTTGGCGAAATAGCTGGCGGCACTCTCCATCGTATTCGGGATAGTATAACTGCCCCCGTTGCCATAGACCGTAGTCGTTCCGGGATAGCCATAGCCCGTGGTCGGAGCATAGATACTTTGTACCGGTGTCTCGTTGCTGTTGCCGTACAAATAGGCCGTCACACCTGTATTACCATTCAAGTAATTGGTATATTGATTATAGGAGGCGCCCCCATTTCGATAGTAGGCTTGCACCTCGATGCGGTATTTGCCATTGGACAATCCGCTGACGGTCTGGGACATGTCGAACGTGCCGTTCCAAAATTCCTGACACCCATAACTGGTGTTAGTACTGCCGGCACTGGCATTCCACGTCCAACCCTCCTTGGTGTTGTGCTCGTAGTTTGGATTGACCACAAAACGTTCTGTTACGTCCAACCATTCTTCGGCTGGAAGTTGAGCAACTACGCTCAACGCGAACAGCGCTAAAACAAGTTTTTTCATGTCAAAGTCGATAATGTATTTATGCAGGGAATCCCTGATTATTAAATCGTTATTTCAAAAGCGACACTGGCACGGCCTCTGCCATTGCCTTATAGGCCTTTTCGCTAGGATGCAGATGGTCGCCCGAGTCATATCCCTCGGCAAATGCCTGTGGATGAGTGGGATGGCAAACGACTTTATCGAAGTCCACACAGCCATCGAAGAGTTCCGACTGACGTAACCACGCATTGAAAGCCACACGCATGGCTTCGCGGTCTTGGTTGTAAGTGCGCCATCCATCAATAGGTAACAAGGTGCCACTCCATACTTGCAAACCCTTCTCTCGGGCTGGTCGGACATAAATCTGTTCGACCCCCCGGCAGAGATCATCCACAGTCGGCATGTCACTCCATGGTCGGAACGGATTGATCTCAACGCCGACAGGATGGATGATGTCATTGATGCCATGCTGTATAATGACGGCTCCGGCTCCAGCCACATTCATCTCTATCGGGAATCGCGTCGCACCCTTCAATCCGTACGCTTGGTAGGTGATGCAATCATATTGGCGTAAGATTCGGGTTCCACTCACGGCTCGCCGGATGATTGATACATCATAGTAGCCTTCTTCCCAAGCACGAAGGGCAAGATAGTCGGGCCAACTCTGCGCCGTGATGGAGTCGCCATAACAAATCAAGGCATGGTTCTTCTCCTCAGTCAATACATCTATGGTATTGAGGAAATAGAACCAATTGGTAGAACGTGTCAAGGCTATCGGCAATTCCTTCTGTCGAGCATAATCTCCATAGGCGAACTTTCCCTTGGACAAGGGACCCGTGATAAGCGTTCCGGCATTCATCTGGGTAAAATCAGACAAATAGAAACTGACATCCAAGGTCTCGCCTGCCCGTACAGAGATTTCGACCTCATCACTCGTGACTTCTTCTCCGGCAGGGATAGAGAAACATTCTTTTCCGCCGAAGGTAATAGCAAGAGGCTGATAGTCGGCGATTTGTCGAGCTACACATGCATACTCAATATGAACGGATTCTGTGCCTGTAAGATTGGAGAACCTGAAACGCAAGCGGTTGCCATCGAAACACATTCGGATAGGGTATCTCAACGTAAGATTCTTAGCATAAGTGCATTCTTTGCGGTCTGTAATCGACGTCGCATTACCCCAACAAGCCACCCACTTGGTAAACTCTCGTTCTTTTCTCATTTCTTAGATTGGGAAATCTGTTTCCCTCTGCATTTCTTATTTCTACAAGGAGGAAGACACCTTCCTCGATTCTACCTTTTTGAAAGCGTCAAGTAATTGCCTGGGACAAGCGTGCTATATTGTACTTAACCGATACAAAGATAGCCACACTTTATTGGCAACACCGAACTTGACTATGACCATATTAAATCGTGCGCAAAGATACTAAATATGGAGCATAAATCAAAGAAAATTAACAAAAAACTACATATAAAAGGCAATAAACAACAATGGCTGCCCCATTTAGGAACAGCCATCGTTCATTTATTGTATTTTTCAACTCATTATTTCTTTGAGAAACGATAAGCAAAACCAATCTTGAAAGTCAAGATTGTCTCGTCATAGGTTCGTGCTCCGTGACCCTCTTTTTCGTTTACAGGTTTTGCGTAAGCATAACCCGCCGAGAATCGGAAATCAAGACGTTTGCCGGGGCGGAATATGAATCCAGGACTAACCTCACCATATAAATAAACCGGATAACGGAATGGACCATCCACTTTATTGGTCTCCTGATCCGCAGTCAGTGGGAAATTGGCACCAGCCAAACCGTCAACAAAGAGAGACAATCGCTTGCGAATGTTTACACGCAATTGCAAATTACCCAACGTAGGAAAATAGTCTCCACCTGGCACACCCGACACTCCACCGAAGTCATGCAGATAACCCACCTGACCACCTGCATACAAGTGACTTGTCAAGTTATAGCCAAGGCTGAACAAGAAACCTCCGCTCTCATCACTGGTGATGGCAGAAGTACCTGTTGACGTATTGAAAACCACCGTCATACGATATTCCCAAGAATGCCCGACGCTACGACCATAGAGCTCATCCTTGGTGACAAACCACATCTCTTCTTCTGTTCTGCGGGCTTTCTCCTCCTCATTCTCGATGCTCTTTGCAGGCTCTTCGACGACTGTTGTCTGATTCTCGACGACAACATCTTCTACTTCATTAGCTGAAGGAGATTCGACAATCTCAGCGGGAGGTGCAGCTACAGCCGTAGAGTCGACCTCCTGTGCCAACGCAGGGCACAATGCACTGACTGCCAAAAGAATCAACATGGGTAAAAAGTTCTTCATAACGAAAAAACGTATTTTGAGTTAATATATTCTTATTGAATGATAGACAATAAAATATTCTTGAATTTCTCTTCGAAGACGGGCAAGGTGAAATGCTCTTCGTATCGACGCCTACCCTCCTGCCCCATCTGCAAACGCAATTGCGGATTTCGGATCAACTGTTCCAACTTCGATGCCATCTCGTTCGGATCCGGGCGGAACGTATTCTCCATGATAGGCGTTTCGCCGCCCAACAGGAATCCGCTCTTGCCATCCTCCACTTGCGTACTGATGCCGCCCACATTGGATGCCACCACTGGCAACGAATATTGCATTGCCTCCAATATAGTCAAGGGGAAAGCCTCCGTATAACTGGGCAAGACAAAAATATCGGAATTACGCAGATACTCTTCCTTCTTGCGGCCGAATTTATTGCCATGATATTCAACGATATCCGACAATCCGCGCATCTCGATTTCATCTTCAAATTCCGGTTGAGTAATCTCGCCCGTTATGCCGCCGACGAAATCGGCCACGAACTGAAGTCCCCTCTCCTTCAACAGCCGAAGGGCATCCAGGTATTCAATCAAACCCTTGGTCCGCATGATGTGCGACAACCACAGGACATGTGGCACCGCATTCGAGACCTTCTCCGACGGCTGCAAGTTGGTGTCTGGAATACCATTGGGGCAAATCAGGACATCCTCCCTCTTGACGTACTTGCTGACATCCTGAAACAGACTCTCACCCAGCAAGATAACCTTCAACTGATAGAAGTAGAAACGGTACATCATCTCGTACTTCCAGTCGCCCTGCATGGTCTTGACACCCTTGTTGTGCAGATGAATCACAAAACGGCTCTTCTTGCTGAACAACAAAGCGACCAACTTGGCAAAGGTCAACATCAAGTTATCCTTGAAGAAAGGACCTCCCGTCGTGCATGGCGTCATGTAGATGATGGAAGGTTTCTTCTTGTAGATGGCGCGGATAACCTGCATCACCTTCTTGAAGAACAGACCAATCTTGTTGAAGTCGGCCTTTCCGATATCCTCCAGGTTCTTGGCAGTCGTGATGTCAATATAGCGGCAATCGAACGTACTGTTGATGAGCTCCGACTCGCGGATATACTGCCCCATTGCACTGGCGCCGTGAATAGGGGGCGGCATGTGCATCACGAACAGTACGGACGGCTTATTCTTCTTATCTGTATGATTGATTTCAGACATTATTTCTTAAATCGATGGTATTCCCGATAGAGGAGCACCTTACATAAAATCCACCAAGTCAATGAGGTATGCTTGCACAAGTTCATCAACTTACCGATGGCATCCTTCACAAAATAGTTTCCATAGGTCAAGGCCTCCTGTCTTGCCAACTCGGTTCGGCCACTCAACAACTGACAATAGGTCAGATTGCGAGCCACACGTCCCTCGGCCATCCGGAAACTCTCGGTCTCTCTCAATGCCGGATGCTGGCAGACAATCCGACGTTCCCAATCTTTCAAAGTCGGCGCATTGTTCCACCGCCTCTGCATCTTGTCGAGCCAATCCTGCTGACATCCGATGACCATTGTTCCGTCGCTGACATATAGGGGCGAGGGAATCATTCCCCACTTTCCAAAGTTTGCCAACATCCACCAAAACTCATAATCTTCGGAGATTCGCAAATCTTCTCGCATCAGGACTTGTCTCGCCACATCGGTCTTCATCGTTGTGGAACAAGTGCCCACATGACAGTATCGTGCCCAATAAGCATAGAAATCGTCGATGACGAACGGAGAAGCGCCTTCGGGCAACACCTCCTTGGCTGGCGTATAGGAGCTTCCACTCACCGAGATATTCTTGCACACCACGCTGACGGCCACGCAATCGACATGTTGCTCCAGGAAGGAGACGGTCTGCTCGACATAATCCGGTTCCCAATAGTCGTCGGCATCCAGCAATGTCACATAACGTCCCTGCGCTTGGGTCATTCCCCAATTACGGGCTTTCGACGGACCTGCATTCTGCTGTTGCAACAAGTGAAACTGCAATCGACTCTGCCACAAGGGGTTCTCGGCATTCAAGTACCGTTCCCGATACAGCGACACGGTGTCATCCGTACTACCGTCATCCACCAACCACACCTCCATCTCGTAGTGCGTCTGTTGTGCCACAATGGCATCCAGACATCGGGGCAACAATGTCGCTCCATTATAGACGGGAATAACGACCGACAAATCGACCATAGCCAACTATCAAAGAATCAATACTTTTCGACCCAATCGATATTCTTCCGTTTCCACTGGAAATAGACGTTGAGCAACTTGCGGGGTGCCCAGTTCTTGATGGGTTGAATCGGTGCCTTGGTCATTCGCCAACGGAGGTTGCGCCACTTGCTGCTCTTGCCCAAGATCCGGTCACCCTCCACGGCCACGATGTAAGGGTTGTTTTCACTTCCCCCTTCCCGGGCATCGTAGGTCGAGACGATATAGGGTTCATAGTGGAACGACATCTTCTGCTGACGCATCCAGTAGAAAAACTCTCTGTCGCCCAATATCTTGTAACTCAAGTCGAACGGGTGCGTCAAGAGGTGTTCGCGCTTCACGATGACCGATTGATGGATGAATGGCATGATAGGGTCGCCATGCTCCTCATTTTCGTTGTAGATGCCCCTACCCTCGTAGAAAAGCATCATCGTCCTTCCATAGATGGCATCGGCCGGATGTGCCGCAATGGTTGCCTCCAATTGGTCAATGACGTCCTCGTCATAGAAACTGTCGCCACCATTCAAGAAGAGTACGTAATCACCCTTGCAGAGTCTTACGCCCTTGTTCATGGCATCCACCATACCCTTATCCTTCTCCGACAGAACAACGACATTCTCCATTGGGAAACTGCCCTGCTGGAGCAAGTGCTTCACCTTTTCGACCGTATTGTCCTTCGACGCTCCATCTATGAGCAGGAATTCAAAGTTCCTATTCCTTTGATTACAGACTGATTGAATGGTCGGTTCGATGAATGACGACGCATTGTACGTAACGGTGACGACACTTATCATTTTTCCTAATTCGTGCTCTACGCTTTTTTTGAAAAGAATATCGACTTACAGTTGTTATATAACGCGCAAAGATAGTATTTTTTTCTAAATTATCGAACGATGTAGGAATAATTTTAATTTTTGGGCATAAAAACGCACATAAAAGCTCTAAAATGGCGAGTACACTAAAAAATCTAGCCCTCTATTTCTCTCGCTTACCCATATTTCCTTCAATCATTTCTCTCTTCGGTTCGGCAGAAGGAATGCCACCACCTCTCCGTTCACCTACTCACCTCCTTTTCTTCTCTCTTCGGTTCCATTTACCGACCCTCGACCTTCTGCCTTCTATGTTGCAATCCAAGGATTGACTTCAAAATCTAAAATATTAGACCTTTGTTAGACAATATATTACGAACTTTGACAGTTCCAATAAGCAGAATTGAAGAAGAACGAACAACCTGTCTGACATAGAATGCCAGACAAAAAAGTAAAGGGCAGACCTACCGACAACCTTCAATGAGATGTAGTCACAAGGACTCATCAAGTCGCTGCTTCAGACGTGTAGGAGATAAACGCATTAACCTTTTAAGGAGATGTAGTCAGAGACTCATCAAGGCAGATGAAATGTCGTTAAAATCTTTTGCAGTTGTCCTTCGGCCTGCCGATTACCTGTATTATTTCCTGCTCCGATACTAAGCGGAGATATAGTCTTTGTCATTCTTGACCAATGCCAGGGATATATGGGCAAGGCTTCGGGCAATCCTTACGATAGCCTCATTCTTTTCCATCCGCTGGCAATATTTGATATATGCGGCACACAGTCCTGCATCTCTCCGTATGGCTACCCAGGCAGCCTCGATATAGGCCTTCCGCAAGTGGTTGTTTCCTCGTCCCGTCATCTCGCCCTTGACCTTGTGGTCGCCCGACTCGTGACTGTCAGGAATGAAACCTACATACTTCGTATAGGCCCGTTCGTTCGGGAACCTTCCCGTATCGGCGATCTCGGTCAATATCGTCATTGCCGTGACGACTCCGATGCCGGGTATGGTCATGAGGTGATTGAAGTTCTTCCTGTAAAACGGCAATTGACTCAGTTCCCGGAGTTTTCTGGTAGCATTCAGCACCGACAGCCGCAGATGCTCGACCTGTTCCAACAGGAGATTCAGTGCCACCCGGTCTTCCGACAGCAGTTTCACGTCCTCGCAGAGCCACTTCATAAAGGCACGGGACCAGTGTGTGTTGCTTCTGGCAAACCGCTCCGGATACCCCACCCCGTTGTTGTACAGCAGGTGTTTGATCCTGACCTTGTAGCCGCTCAGTTGATTCAGGAAAATCTTGCGCACCCTCAACGACACCTCTCGCATCCAGACTTTCCTTCGGCATGACGTAGATGCCACGGAGGTCTCCGTTCCGGAGGCACCGTGCCAGTTTGGCCGAGTCGACTGCATCCGTCTTGTTCCTGCGTTCGTCATCCGTCGTCGGGATGTCGGCTGCATTCACTATGCTGCATCTGATGCCGAGTTCCTTCAGGTGATAGTAAGTTGAAAAGCCCGTGAAGCCGGCCTCGTATGCCGCTTCGTAAGTCGCATCAGGATAATTCTTCTTCAATGTTTCAAAGAGCCTCTGCGGTGACGCCGGCATTGAGATTCGCTTCTCGTAATTGCCAACTGCAGTCATCACTGTGACCACCCAAGTGGTCTTGTGGACATCAATTCCAACGTAAATTGTCTGTCCTTTGAAAGAAATTTCTTTTCTTTGCATAGGTTGTAGTTTTATTTGGTGTTAAAGGATTGATATAAATATAACAAATCAAACTTGAACTACAACCTTTTCTATTGAAATACTTTCGATTTTCAGGATGTTTTTTGCTGCGTCAGCAAGCTCTACTATGAAAAACACTGCGGAGTTTGCCTTGCGGCAGGGGCGCAAAGCCCCTAAGAGCATCTTGTGAATACTTTCGTATAATATATTTGCGCTTTTGCTTCTGCAAACATAGTGCCTTTTTTCTCCCTTTTAAAGGTAGCAAGAAGGCAGAAGGTCAGTAGAAGGTCAAAAGCCGGTCAATAGGAGGAGAAGAGGAGTAAGAGAAGGTCGAAAAATATGCCGAGTCAGGCAAAACCATACCAAACCGGCGACCCACACCCGTCTGGAGTGTAGGCCGCCGGTTTGGCTTGGCTTATGAATATGGATTTACTTCAATATCTGCTCAATTCGGTCGAGTTCTTCGGCCGAGAAGGGGGCAGACTGGAGGACGCGGAGGTTGTCCTTCATCTGCTCGACCGACGAGGTGCCGATGATGACGGAAGTCACTTTCGGGTTGGCAAGCACCCAGGCCAACGCCATCTGGGCGAGCGATTCGCCGCGCTGCTTGGCCAGCTCGTTGAGCGATTGAAGTTTACGAAGCAGTTCAGGGGTGAGTCGGTCGGGCGTCAACGCCTCGCGACGTGCCATGCGACTGCCCTCGGGAATGCCCTCCAGGTAACGGCCAGAGAGAAGACCTTGTTCGAGAGCAGAGAAGCCGACATAGCCGGCGCCATTCGCCGCTGCCGTATCGATGGAGGTATCGTCGCGCACCAAGAGATTGTGCTTGCCCTGGAAACACAGGCAAGGCACATCCCTCTCCCTCAAGTACTTATATCCAAACTCCGCAGCCTCCTTGGGCCAACGCGAGATGCCCACATAGAGTGCCTTGCCTTGTCGGACAATATCGACCAAGGCCTGAAGGGTCTCTTCAAGTGGGGTTTCGGGGTCGTAGCGATGCGAATAGAAGAGATCAACATACTCCAGATGCATACGCTTGAGGCTCTGATTGAGCGACGAAAGGAGGTACTTGCGCGACCCCCAGTTGCCATACGGACCCGGCCACATGTCGTAACCCGCCTTAGTGGTGACGAACATCTCGTCGCGGTAGGGCTTCATGGAGACGTCCATCAGTCGGCCGAAGGTCTCCTCCGCCGTGCCGTAGAGCGGACCGTAGTTGTTGGCCAAGTCGAAACAGGTGATGCCGTTGTCGAAGGCGCAGTGTATCATCTCCTTGCAGTTCTGGAAGTTAGAGATGGACCCGAAGTTGTGCCAGAAGCCCAACGACAGGGCCGACATCAGGAGGCCGCTCCGTCCCGAACGGCGATACTGCATTCCCGCCTCGTAGCGGCCTTCAGCAGGAGAATAAATGGATTCAATCATATATATAAGGTTTTAAGGTTGTGAGGTTGTGAGGTTATAGGGTTATGAGGTAGGGAATACTTTTGCCCAACTCATTCCACGCCACAAAGGTAAACATTTTCTTTCAAATCTCCAAACAAATCACAAGTTTTTTATCGACCTCTCGCCCTCCCCAATCATGACCTACCGCTGTTCTCCTATTCATTCAGATTTAAACCGGACAACAAGAACACGTCAGTTCCCTTTCATGGCTGCTCAATTAGCGCATTTTAGCGGTTCATGATTCCCAACTCGACATCGCCTCATACCCTACTGACTAGGACGATGAAGGCAGAACGAAAGAGGAACAATAAATGCGGAGAAATTATGTTCAGGAAAGGAGAAAAACGAACGTATTTTCAAGCTTTCATAGATTTGTGAATTAGTTTTTCAACAAGAATTGCCGATTATTGAGAAAAAAGGTGTATCTTTGCACACACAAAGCATTTCAAAATGCTTGTTTCCAAGAGTTTGACTTATTACTTGAACAAACAAATATGGCATTAGCAATAAAAGCAATACCCACCCTCTATGGCGAAGATGCAGTACGTTTTCGCGAAGAGATTGAAAAAGTTGATAAGAAAAACGATTCACGTCCAGAGCGCAACTTATCTGAAGATCCACGTTATGCGACGATGAAGAAAATCTTAAGTAAGGCGAAACTTTTCTAATCAGCGTTTTCAAAATCAAACCTCATAATAGGATGATAATAGGGTGACAATGTGTACAAACGGAAAGGAATAGCCAAAATCATTTCTATGCACTCCCTTGGTCGGTTTAAAAAAGATATCTGCATCCCAACAAGAGAAAAATATAGTCAATGAATCCTGAACCCTACTTGAAAGAAAAAGTATCTATGATTGAATGAAGAGGAAATGACTATGAAACTAGGCTTTCGATAGAAAAAAACATCCAAAAACAAATAGGGTACTATAAAATGGTCGACAAACAACAACAAGACTATGAATTGCCACTCCAGACACTGATTTATGAGTCTCTAATTGCTTTCCATAGATGCGAATAGATATTTTTTGACATTTTTTTGTTTTATAGCCACAAACTTAGTATATTTGCATTTATAATAATAACACCTTAACTATTATGATGAGAAAGTTATTGTATCTGACCATGTTCGTTACCTTTGCCACGACAAGTCTTGCCCAATCCAGCAGCAAAACGGATTCATTACTGAATTCCATCGACACCAATTCGGCCTTTTGCAAAGTATGGCTGGAAAGAATCGTAAGCGATTTGAAATCAAAAGAAAGATACAAATTGTATCCCACTAACAATATCTATACATTTTTACAGTTAGATACTCAAACTGGAATGATAGAACAAGTTCAATGGTCCCTTGATTCTGATAATGAGGGCACTATAACTATCAATCACGAAAACCTGAGTTCTACTTATTCTTCAGAGCCTGGCACTTTTGAACTATACCCCACACAGAACATGTATCAATTTATACTCTTGGACAAGACCAACGGACGCAAATGGCACGTTCAATGGGGAATTGGAGAAAAAAAGCGCTGGATAAGAAGAATCTACTAAATAACAACATACTAAAAAAAATTGAATATAAAAATGTTTGAAATTCTAGATAAATATAAAAACAATGGTTGCTTTCTATTTAGGTACGACCAACATCTGGAAGAAAAGTGCACTGCTCCAAACAACAAATCGGGAGTATATATCGTAACGACCCTTATGCGAGATCCTTCTGATGCCGATTTGTTATACATCGGATGTTCTGGACACAAGGATTTTGAAACTGGAAAAATCGTTCACAGAGAAAGTTCTGGAGGAGGCTTATATGGTAGATTAGTCAATGGTCATCAATTTGAGAAAAAAGCAAGAAAAATTACTTGGCCAAAAAAAATGATTGAAGAAAAAATTGACTATCTGAAAGTTTACTGGTTTGATACAGAAAATGACAATCCAGAGGGAGTAGAAAGCAGATTACTCAATGAATGCAATGACAAACTAGGAGGAATTCCTAGATGGAACAACGAACTACCTCCTCGAGACATTCCACTGTGAGATACGTTCTCTTATTACCCAATAAAAACAAACGAGACTCATATCGACGCAACTATAACTTTAGACTTACAAGACAAAGAGTTTCGCCCCTAAACATAGGCAAAAGACTTTGTCACGTTGACCTGTCACCGAGAGGGGAAGCGAGATATTTATTGGACAAAAACGTATGTCGAGGTTACAAATTGAGCAACTATTTCGGAAATTGGGGATTGAGGGAAAGGAAAGAGAGGGCATAATTTGGTAAATTAAAGGAATTTAACTAACTTTGCCCCGCTTTTTCCACTAAAGGAAGGGCTTAATAATTAACTATATGTCTAACAATTTAAAGAACACAGCCGTTGAGGACTTCGATTGGGAAGCTTACGAGAACGGCGAATCTCTTGGAGGCAAGAGCGTAGAAGAACAGACCGCCAGCTACGAAAAAACACTGAATTCGGTCAACAACAACGAGGTAATCAAAGGTACTGTAACCAGCATCAACAAGCGCGAGGTTATCGTTAACATTGGTTACAAGAGCGAGGGCGTTATCTCAAGCTCAGAGTTCCGCTACAACCCAGACCTGAAGGTCGGTGACGAGGTAGAGGTTTACATCGAGAGCCAGGAGAACCGTCAGGGCCAGCTCGTTCTTTCTCACAAGAAGGCACGCGCCACTACTTCTTGGAGCCGCGTAAATGAGGCTCTCGAGAACAATGAGGTCATCACCGGCTTCGTTAAGTGCCGTACCAAGGGTGGTATGATCGTTGATGTATTTGGCATCGAGGCATTCTTGCCAGGTTCACAGATCGACGTTAAGCCTATCCGTGACTATGACGTATTCGTCAACAAGACAATGGAATTCAAGGTCGTTAAGATCAACACCGAGTTCCGTAACGTAGTAGTAAGCCACAAGGTTCTCATCGAGGCAGAACTCGAGGAGAAGAAGAAAGAGATCGTTTCACAGTTGCAGAAGGGTCAGGTTATTGAGGGTACCGTCAAGAACATCACTTCTTACGGTGTATTCATTGACCTCGGCGGCGTAGATGGTCTCATCCATATCACCGATCTCTCTTGGGGCCGCGTAAGCGATCCAAAGGAGGTTGTTTCACTCGACCAGAAGATCAATGTCGTTATCCTCGACTTCGATGAGGAGAAGAAGCGTATCGCATTGGGTCTCAAGCAGCTCACCCCACATCCATGGGATGCACTTGACCCTAACCTCCAGGTTGGTGACAAGGTTAAGGGTAAGGTTGTCGTCATGGCCGACTACGGTGCATTCGTTGAGATTGCTCCTGGCGTTGAGGGCTTGATCCACGTCTCAGAGATGAGCTGGAGCCAGCACGTTCGCAGCGCTAACGACATCCTCAAGGTAGGCGACGAGGTTGAGGCACAGATATTGACCCTCGACCGTGCAGAGCGTAAGATGTCTCTCGGCCTCAAGCAGTTGAAGGCTGATCCATGGGCCGACATCGAGGTTCGCTTCCCAGTTGGTTCTACCCACACCGCTAAGGTTCGCAACTTCACCAACTTCGGTGTATTCGTTGAGATCGAGGACGGCGTAGAGGGTCTGATCCACATCAGCGACCTGAGCTGGACCAAGAAGATCAAGCACCCATCAGAGTTCACTCAGATTGGCGCTTCTATCGAGGTACAGGTTCTGGAGATCGACAAGGACAACCGTCGTCTCAGCCTTGGCCACAAGCAGCTCGAGGAGAATCCTTGGGACGCTATCGAGGCTAAGTACACCGTTGGTTCAGTTCACACCGGCAAGATTGCCGAGATGATTGACAAGGGTGCTGTTATCTCTCTCGAGGAGGGTGTAGAGGGCTTTGCTACTCCTAAGCACCTCCAGAAGCAGGATGGTTCACAGCCAGTTGCAGGTGAGGAACTTGAGTTCAAGGTCATCGAGTTCAACAAGGAGAGCCGCCGCATCATCCTGAGCCACAGCCGCATCTTCGAGGATGCTGCCAAGGCTGACGCTCGTCGTGAGCAGCAGGCTGCCCGCAAGGCCAAGAAGGCCGAGGCAGCTGAGGCACCAGCACAGATGCCAGCTATCGAGAAGACCACTCTCGGTGACATCGACGCTCTTGCAGCACTCCGCGACAAGCTCGCTGGCAAGTAATCTTGCAAAAAGACAAACACGGGCGGACTTTTGACAAAATGTCATATCGTTCTGCCCGAAACATAGTTAGCAGACCCTCCCGCGAGGGTCTGCTTTTTTTCTGCATTTTTTTCGAAAAAAAAGTTTGGAGATATCAAAATATCTTATTATCTTTGCATCGCTAAATTCTTCGATTATTACTTTAAACCGTTTAAACACTAAAAACTACAATGGCAGTATTTTGTTCCGTAAAAATCTCAGGAGACTATGCTGTGGTAAAAAGCGAGGAAGCGAACCTAAGGGCATTGAGGTTCGACCTATCGAAAAGTTACAGCCGATGCTACGAAAACACAAAAGACCAGACAAGATCTTACTTGGAAGAGATTGTCAACTGGTGTGGTGAAAGACCCCAGAACGTGGAAAACGTCCTCAAAAGTCTGATGATGTACCTTACAGTCAAGAGACGTCAGATGGGTCTTACAGCATAGTTTTTCTGTTAGTGCGCTTGACAAACAGCGCGCATTGCTAAAAAAATTAGCCGAAAGATATCACTTTTCTAAATGGAATAGCGGTATCTTTCGGTTTTTTTGATTATATTTGCACGCGATTTTTATAGTATATTTTAGGATAATGAATAAAAACACTATCATTGGCATCCTGCTGTTGTTCGGCCTCCTCATGGGCATGCAATGGTACAACGGCAAGGAAGCTGCAGAAAAAGAGGCGGCTCACAAGGCGCTGGTCGAGAAAAGAAACGCCGAGCGTGAAGCCGAACTGAAAAAACAGGCCGAATGGCAGGCCATGCAGGATACCCTCACCCAGGAGCAGAAAGACAGTCTGAACATCGCTGCCGCCTTGCAGGATAGCCTGAACGACATCAAACATTTCGGAGTATTGGCATCGGCCTCGAAGGGCGAAGCCAAAATCGTCACATTGGAGAACGACGTGTTGCGCCTCACCCTCAACACCCATGGTGGTATGATTGAGAGCGTGACGCTCAAGGAGTATATCAACAACTTGGATTCGACCCAGTTGCAGCTCTTCGACACCCGCAACAACAAGATGGCCATCCTCTTTGAGGGTCGCGGCCAATATCGTGACGACATCAGCACCGAGGAACTCTACTTCGATGCCATCAACCAGACCGACAGCACTGTCACCATGCGTCTGAAGTCGGACGACGGCGGCGTGCTCGACTTTGTCTATTCGCTCAAGGCTGGCAGCTATGTAGTTGGCTTCGACATCCACACCCAGAACAAGAACCTCCTCACCAACGACAGCCGTTTCAACCTCAAGTGGACGCAGAAGTTGCTGCGCACCGAGATTGGACGAGACTTCGAGGAGCGTTACAGCAGTCTGTACTACCGCTTTGCCGGCGAGGAACCGGACGACGACGATCTGGGCAGTTCGACCAAGAACGGCGTCAAGAACGTGAGCGGTGCACTCACCTGGTTCAACTTCAAGAACCATTTCTTCTCTTCTATCCTCGTAAGCCGTAACCTCTTCAAGGACGGAGAGTTGCGTTCGGACATGATCGAGGAAGAAAGTCGCGAGGGTTACCTCTACTTGAAGAACTATGCTGCCAACCTCTACTTCGACATGGAGCAGGAGACGGAGCGTTTCTGTTTCTTCTTCGGCCCGAACAACTATCCTTTGCTCAATGACCTCAGCGAAGAGATTGCCGAGCAGGTGGGTCTGGACGGTGAGGACATCGAGTTGGAACACACCATCTACTTGGGTTGGCCTATCGTCCGTTGGGTGAACCGCTTCATCGTATTGCCATTCTTCCACTGGTTGGACAGCTATGCCTTGAACTATGGTCTGATTATCCTCTTGATGACCCTGCTTATCAAGTTGATTACCATGCCACTGACCTACAAGTCGTTCGTGGCTTCGGCCAAGATGCGTATTGCACAGCAACTCCCAGAGGTTCAAGCATTGAACGAGAAGTATCCAAACCAGGAAGATGCCATGAAGAAGCAGCAGGAGATGATGGCTCTGTATGGCAAGATGGGTGTCAACCAGATGGGTGGCTGTCTGCCAATGTTGCTCCAGTGGCCAGTCTTGATTGCCTTGTTCTACTTCTTCCCAACCAGTATCGAACTGCGCGGCGAGAGTTTCCTCTGGGCGCATGACCTCTCGACCTACGACGCCGTTATTACTTGGGACAGTTACATCCCTGTAGTGGATTGGATCTTCCACCAGCATATCTCCCTGTTCTGTATCTTGATGACTGCCACCAACATCTTCTACACTTGGTTGATGCAGAAGCAGAACCCATCGCAGCAAAGTATGCCTGGCATGAAGGCCATGATGTACTTGATGCCATTGATGTTCCTGGCCATCTTGAACAACTATTCGGCTGGTCTGTCTTACTACTACTTCCTCTCTACCCTCTTCGGCATCATCCAGACATACGCTATCCGTCTGTCGATGAACGAGCCTAAGATCTTGGAGCAGTTGAAGTACAACTTGACTCACCCCAAGAAGAAGAGCGAGATGTCGGGTTGCGCCGGATTGGCCGCCAAGGCTCAGGAGGCTCAGAAGTTGCAGCAGCAACAGATGAAGGCTCAGGCTCGCAAACAATATAGATAATAGAATAAAAAGATTAAAAGTTAAAAATGAAATAACGGATATACCGCATTTTGGTTTTTAACTTTTAATTTTTAAATAGTTAAACAATAATTCTTCTCTACGTATGGATTCTAATCAGCGTTACATGATGCGTGGCGTAAGTGCCAGCAAGGAAGACGTGCACAATGCAATCAAAAACATCGACAAGGGCCTCTACCCTCAGGCATTCTGCAAAATCATTCCCGACATCCTGGGCGGCGACCCAGAGTATTGCAATATCATGCACGCTGACGGTGCAGGCACCAAGACCAGTCTGGCCTACATGTACTGGAAAGAGACGGGAGACCTCTCTGTCTGGAAAGGCATTGCACAGGACAGTCTCATCATGAACATCGATGACCTGATTTGCGTCGGCGCTGTCGACAACATCCTGGTATCGTCCACCATCGG
>JAEEGG010005879.1_pt1 | contig 28954 bp, 30 predicted proteins | sample 9134161 | NCBI WGS metagenome assembly JAEEGG01 (sample SAMN16246543, study PRJNA631951) | gut metagenome | biome: gut microbiome; feature: rumen; material: CR-attached | host: Bos | place: Iran: Karaj | collected 2018-10 | reverse complement strand
ACTAGGACAAACAAATCAAGAAAGCAAAAGGAGATGCGGAAAAGGATAAGAAAAATAGAGAGGCAAAATCTGCTCATGCTGCATATCAGTATCAGTCAGGCATCGTTCATGATTTGGCCAATCGTTTGGCCAATCGAAAAGATTTAGATTATAATGTTGCTCATCGAGCATCACAGGAGTATAATAAGGCTGCATACGCTGCCGATGCTTCGGTACAGAAAACCATAGAGAATCAGAATCTGATATTACAAGAAGATGTATCAGCAGATTATCTGGAAATCAAAGATCAAAAAACAGTTGATATGAGGATTGAAAAAATGACAATACAGTCAGTAATAGACGCTATAAGATGTGGATTAATTAGCGAACATCAAGATTCACAAATAGCTATTTCTAGCATAGAAATATCTCTTGAAGGAATAGTCTCAATAGACAATGTAGATTATGACAAGGTGATAGTAAAGGGGATTGTGAAAGGTGAAAAAGAAAAATACGAATTATGGTTTGATCGAAGAAGGGGTAAATTTACCGTTCTGTGACAGAAGCCTAGCAGCAGATATGAGATAATAATATAAATATGTCCTATAGAGCATTGTGAAGTATCTATAGACATGATTATTAATGTAAGAGTTCCATCAACACAAAGGATAAAATTATGCCCACATTATATGAAGCTGTCCTTCAGAAGAAACAAGCAGGTTCACAGATAGCAGCCAATCCAACATTGGATGCTATGGACGGTGACTATTGTCAACAGTTGGACTCGTTAGTGTCTAGTGATGAATTCATAGCAGGCAGAGTTGCAAAAACACTGAAAGAGCTTGAACTTGCAGGTGGTATTGATTACAATGATCATTACCGTAATGCATTTGATGCATACAATGAGGCAGTGGCTTATCATTTGATGAAAATTGAGCGTGGCTTCAATGTCTCAAATATTCCTGAGTGTGCAGTGCCAACTCCAGACTATGAAGTGGACTTTACCTTTAAAAATTCTCGTCAAGAGCAGGTAATGGATAGGGCTTTTATTGAAATGAAGTCGCTCGCTTTTAGTGGTGGCAATTTGCAATACAAGCAAGTTCAAATAAACTCATTGGAAAGTAACATTAGTTTAGAAGAACAGCGATCCCGTGGAAAGCAATTTTGCTCTTCATGCTATGAAGTGTCACCATTGGGTGATAAAGGATATGGCCTTACTGCAGAGATAGAGGAAATTATCAAGAAAATCAATAATAACATCAAACGTGAACAATTCCTGTATGGAAACGGTAATGATACCCTGTTGTGGGTAGATCTGAGCCAATTTATTTTTCCGTTCCAAATGGAAGAATGCTTGCCTGTTTATCCTGATCTCAAAAGAAAATGTACTACTACAGGAAGGCTGTGGACGATTGCATTTGGTGAGGAAGGAGATCGAGTTTTTTCAAATTGTGAATATGAAGGTAAAGGTAATTTTGACAAAAAACTCAGTTTGCCGGGTATTATGAATACCCATGACTACATAAAGGGTATGATATTCTGCTCAGGCACAAAGATTGGCGAGAAACGCCTCTATGGCTTTTATCGTCACAGAGAAGAGGATTTGACCACAAACGTCCTGCTATATAAATTATGCGAGTTTTGCAATGATGACCAGAATAGCTGTGGTTTTAAATACTTTAGTAAGCTATAATTTATAGAGAAGGATAGAGAATTTCATCTAACAGCCGCTAAACTGAGCAAAATGGAAATTAAAAAAGGGGCATGTTATGACTCCAATCAAGAATATCTCAGAAGTGACAGAGCCATTGAAGGAGCAGATCCTGAAGGGTGATGTTCATACGATAGAGGATATGAGGGCATGGCTGAAGCCACTGGGCTATAGCGATACGATAAACGAGGCGGCAATCAATTTTATCCTGCGTGAGTTCGTGATGAGCAAAGTCTCTTCTGACAGTATGATGAACGCGGATATGGTGGTAGAACTTCTTCGTCCGCAGCTGGAAGTCACAAAGGAAGATATAGAACCAGTCATTATCATGGGCTTGTACCATCATCGTGACCTTATTGGTTCGCCTGATGCATTTATAAAGGTAATTTGAATTTTAATTGCTTATTGGATTCGATTAATAACGATTTATAAACAATGAAAGTTGCAATAGTTGGCGCCAGTGGCGCTGTAGGACAAGAATTTCTGAGAATTCTTGATCAAAGAAATTTCCCGATGGATGAGTTGGTACTGTTTGGCTCTGAACGTAGTGCAGGCAGGACCTATACTTTCCGCGGCAAGGAGCTGACGGTAAAGTTGCTCCAGCATAATGATGATTTTAAGGACATAGATATCGCGTTCACCTCTGCAGGTGCAGGTACCTCTAAAGAGTTTGCTGAGACCATCACGAAGTATGGTTGTGTGATGATTGATAACTCTAGTGCTTTCCGTATGGACGATGACGTTCCCTTGGTAGTTCCCGAGTGCAATGCGGAAGATGCCTTGAATCGTCCTCGTGGTATCATTGCCAACCCTAACTGTACCACTATTATGATGGTGGTTGTGCTTCAGCCTCTGGAGCAATTAAGCCATATCAAGCGCATCCATGTTAGCAGCTACCAGAGTGCTTCTGGTGCAGGTGCTGCTGCAATGGCAGAATTGCAACAACAGTACAAGGAGATGGTAGAAGAGGGTGAAGTAAAGACCATCAAGAAGTTCCCTCATCAATTGGCATACAATGTCATCCCTCAGATAGACGTGTTCCAACCTAATGGCTACACCAAGGAGGAGATGAAGATGTATAATGAGACGCGCAAAATTATGCATACCGATGCCAAGTGCTCGGCTATGTGCGTGCGTGTTTCTTCCTTACGCTCTCATTCAGAATCTGTTTGGATTGAGACCGAGTGCCCCATCAGCGTAGAGGAGGCACAGAAGGCTATTGCTACAGCTCCTGGCTGTACGTTAGTTGATGATCCTGCCAATCTAGTTTACCCAATGCCGTTGGAAACAGCCGGTAAAGATGATGTCTATGTCGGTCGTGTCCGCAAGGACTTGAGCGATGAGAATGGTCTGACCTTCTGGCTTTCTGGTGACCAGATCCGCAAGGGTGCTGCCCTTAATGCTGTTCAAATTGGAGAATACTTGGTAAAGAACGATAAGCAATTCAAATAACAGTATGTTTGTTCCATTACCCCAATACGCATCCCAATACGATAAAGATTCTCGCTACCGCCAGAGTCTTTATATCGACAACGAGCAGGATTTGAAGAAGGAGATTGATAATCTTCTTGCTCATAATGATAAATTCATCTATAGAGGTGTCTATGATGCCAGTTATAAGATGTTTTCATCATCGCAACGCTTGTGGTTCTTAGACGACCAGCGTATGCTGCGGATGGGATGCACCAATTATTATGATACTATAGAGTGCTTAATCAAACTGGCTGCAAACCAGCCAGATGTCCAGCAGTATATACAGCAGAACAAACTTCCATTCAATGATTTCTTGATTTTGGCAATGCTTCAGCATTTTGGTTCGCCATCGCCAATGCTTGATTTCTCCAATAGTGTGTTGAAGGGGTTGTTCTTTGCTGTTGACAATATGCCTGCTTGGACAGATAAAGGAACTAATAACCTTGATGATTACGTATCACTTTATTATATCAGGAGAGACATTGATTGGGTAAATTGTACGGCACAGCGAGTGATGGAGAATGCTGCTGGTGATATAGATAGGCTTATAAAGCAATCAAGAGAGGCCGATCCTTCGGTACCTATCGATACAAAAGAAGTGGAAGAAAATATCCGTTTTCTCCGCTACCATCAGTTCCGCCCGGAGTTTGGAATCATCTTCTTTTTGCCAGTAGGCGGTCCCGATGCTGGAAGAGTAAACATCGATATACCTGCATTAAATTTCCATTGCGACTATTTTATTGTAAATGACCGCTTGATAAGCCAGGAAGGTTTGTTTATTTTCAATAATACGAAAGACATTCCGTTGGTAGAAGTAATGAATTCTGTTTGTAGGATTCAGCATTTCCATTGCATCAATATACGTAAACATCTTGTACCTGAAATCGTATCGAGATATTTGCAGCCCAATGGTATTACTCATAACTCTGTATATTGTATTGGTAATGCTGTTTCAGACCAACTCCAATTGGTATTTAATGGTATCTGATAAATGTAGAAATAGTGAAGAAATGTCGCGAGACACTATATAAAAACGTTATGTATGGGGCGGGCTCTCATCAGGGTCTCTCATAAATAAGGTTCAATAATCTTGATGAACCTGTCCCATTTTTTTTCTAATATATGAAAGGAATAGTTTTAGCCGGTGGTTCTGGCACCCGTCTTTACCCTATAACCAAGGGTGTGAGCAAACAATTGCTGCCGATTTATGATAAACCGATGGTTTATTATCCTATCAGTGCGCTGATGCTGGCAGGCATCAGAGATATACTGATTATATCGACGCCTTATGATTTGCCTGGATTCCAACGTCTTTTAGGCGATGGTTCTGATTATGGAGTACACTTTGAGTACGCTGAACAACCTTCGCCTGATGGACTTGCACAGGCTTTTATTATTGGCGAAAAGTTCATTGGAAAAGACTCTGCATGCCTGGTGCTTGGTGATAACATCTTCTATGGAGCAGGTTTTACAGCTTTGCTTCGTAAGGCAGTTGAAGATGCTGAAGTAAATGGAAAAGCATCTGTCTTTGGCTATTGGGTTTCAGATCCTGAACGTTATGGAGTGGCAGAGTTTGATAGGCAAGGCAACTGCCTTTCTATAGAAGAGAAACCCAAGGAACCCAAGAGCAATTATGCAGTTGTTGGCTTGTACTTCTATCCAAATAAGGTTGTGGATGTGGCCAAACATATCAAGCCCAGTGCACGTGGAGAGTTAGAGATTACAACGGTTAATCAAGAGTTCTTGAAGGATGGAGAACTGAAGGTACAGGTTTTTGGACGTGGTTTCGCTTGGCTGGATACTGGTACTCATGACTCATTAGCTGAGGCTTCTACATTTGTAGAGGTAATAGAGAAGCGACAGGGTTTGAAAGTGGCCTGCCTCGAAGGCATTGCTTACCGCTATGGTTGGATAAGTGAGGAGCGTATGCGAGAAATTGCTCAGCCAATGCTGAAGAATCAGTATGGTCAATACCTCTTGAAGGTCATTGATGAGATGAAAGAAGAGGTAAATTCAACAGTTATGGCCACTCTGTTCGATTAGCTAGTTTATATTTTCTGCAATTCTGATATTTTGTGAATGATTATTAGATGACGGGAGAGAATTTAAGAAATAAAGCAAAAAAAGGATTTATTTGGAATACAGTAGAACGTCTGGCCACAAACGGAATACAGTTTATTCTTACCGTTGTCCTTGCAAGACTTCTTAGTCCAGATGATTACGGTGTTCTAGCAATGCCGGCAATTTTCTTGGCTATGGCACAGGTTTTTATTGATAGTGGTTTTGCTAATGCTTTAATTAGAAAGCCAGATTTAAATGAGAAAGATCTATCAACTGCTTTTTATTTTAATGTATTAGTTGGAATTGGATCTTACCTTATTCTTTTCTTGTCATCGCCATTAATTGCGGATTTCTTTAATACACCTATTTTATCCAAACTTCTAAAGGTAACAGCACTTGTTGTCTTTCTTAATTCTTTAGGGATAGTTCAACAAGCTGTTTTGACCAAGAATATGGATTTCAAATCTCAAGCTGTTATATCTACTATTAGTGCTTTTGTTAGTGGCGCGATTGGAGTATGGCTGGCGTATAACGGATATGGTGTTTGGGCGTTAGTATTCCAACAGGTTTCAGCAGCTTTATTAAGAGTTGTTTTGTTATGGGGGTATGGTAGATGGAAACCTCTTTGGGTATGGTCTAAGGAGTCTTTTGGGTATCTTTGGAATTTTGGTAGTAAAGTCATTATAATAGGCTTGTTAGATACTATATTCAATAATGTTTATGCTTTCGTAATAGGTAAGAAGTATAATGCAAAAGATCTTGGTAATTATACTCGTGCTCAGCAATTTGCAGATTTACCAATTAACAATGTAAACAGTATTGTACAGAAGGTAACTTTTCCTCTTTTAAGTGAAATACAGGATAATGACACAAGGCTGAGTTCCATATATTTTAGACTAATTGAGATATCGTCTATATTGGTAATACCTCTAATGTTTGGCTTAGCGGCAATGGCCACCCCTCTGATTATTTCACTTTTAGGTAAAGAATGGGAAGGTTGTGTTCTTTTGTTCCAGATTCTCTGTATTGCTAGAATTTGGACTCCTTTAAATGCTATTAACGTTAATCTGTTGCAAGTAAAGGGTAGGACAGATTTACTTCTTAAGTTGGAAATTGCTAAAAAGGTTGTTATTACAATTATTCTAGGGTTGACTTTCTATCGTGGAGTCGTTTTTTTGGTCGGCGGTTTTGCTGTTTGTACTTTTATAGCTTTTATGATAAATACGTTTTATACTAAACGTTTGATTGGTGTATCATTATGGAAACAGCTACAGGCTATTTTACCAGCAATTATGATTTCTATAGTAATGATGATTGCTATCCTTTTTTTAAATATGATGTTGATAAATATTTATTTAATGTTGGTAATTGACATTCTTTTGTGTATAATACTTTATGGTATGCTGGTTTACCTTTTTAGGAGAGAGACTTTAAAAGAACTTATTTCATTGGTGATTAAACGCAAGTAAGATGATACGGAAAATATTACGTTTCTTTAAGAGAGGATTAGTGTACATGTTCTATGGACAACCAGTAGTTCATGTTAATCCTAGTATTTCTGTAGTTAGTAGAAATGACCTTTTATTTGGAAGAACAGCATTGATAACTGGGGGAACCAGCGGAATAGGTAAAGCAATTGCTTCCGCATTCTTGAATGCAGGTTCAAATGTTATTATTACATCTAGAACTAAGGAAAAAGCGGAGGCTATAGCAAAAGAATTGGGCTCTAATTATCCTGAACGATTAACTATTGGTGTTGAACTGAACAATGATAATGTTGATTCTTTCAATAACACTTTCAATAGCATATTAAGTAAAATTGGGAATAATAAGATTGATATACTTGTAAACAATGCAGGTGTTAGAGGTGGAAGATGGGGAGCAACGAGTCTTTCAGAATATGATCAGGTAATGGATACCAATTTGAAGGGCGCTTTTTTCTTGTCAGAAATAGTAGCTAAATACATGAAAGAAAATGATATTCACGGTAATGTTTTGAATATTTGTTCTGCTTCAAGTCTCAGACCCGCTAATAGTGCGTATTGTCTATCAAAATGGGGTCTACGTGCTTTAACTGAAGGCATGGCAAAAACACTTATTCCATACGATATAGTGGTGAATGGAATAGCCCCAGGGCCAACAGCAACACCTTTGTTCGGATTTGAAAGTAGCAATAATATAGAAGCATCATCGCAACCCAATAAGCGTTTTACTACGGTTGAAGAGATAGCAAATATGGCTGTTATTTATGTCAGTAATATGGCAAGAACAATAGTTGGTGATATTGCATATATGACAGGAGGGGCAGCAGTACTAACATATGATGATAATAATTACGTTTTTTAGTCGCTAACAATATCTTTATTAAAGATGTATACTACAGAAAGAAATATTCAGATATTGATTTCTTTAATGAAACAATATGGAATAAAAAAGGTAATTGCTTCACCTGGAGCAACTAATTATACTTTTGTCGGGAGCATACAAAATGACCCTTTCTTTGAGGTCTATTCTTGTGTTGATGAGAGGAGTGCTGCCTATCTTGCAATTGGTATGTGTGATGAGTGTAATGAGCCGATAGCATTGAGTTGCACAGGAGCTACAGCTTCCAGAAACTATATGTCAGGCCTGACAGAGGCATTTTATCGTAAGCTACCAATTTTGGCTATAACATCTATGGAGCCACGTACAAACGTTGGACATTTGAAGGCTCAACAGATAGATCGTTCACAATTACCTAGAGATATAGCTTTAGAATCTATTTATCTTCCTCCTATAAAAGATGAAGAAGATGCATATCAATGTATGTTATCTGTGAATAAAGCACTTCTTGCTTTAAATTACAGAGGCGGCGGCCCAGTACATATTGACATCGCTTCTACTTTTGGCACTATTAATCAAGAAAAAATCAAGCCTGCTTCGATTATTAACCGTATTACGCAGTATGGGGTTTTCCCTGAAATGTGCAGCGGAAAGATTGCGGTTATGATAGGGGCGCATAAAAGTTTCAACGAGGAATTGACCAATGCAATTGATAAATTTTGCGCTTCATACAATTCAATTGTTTTGTGCGTTAATCCATGTAATTATAGTGGAGAGTATGCTTTTCGTCCCGGTTTGTTATATGCACAACTAGGTTGTGATAAAGAGCTAAAGACATTCGACCTTCTTATTCATATAGGGGAAACCTCTAGTGATTATGTTGGTTTCTCACTAAACGCAAAAGAGGTCTGGCGCATTAGTGAAGATGGCTGTTTAAAAGATAGATACAGATCACTGACTCACGTGTTTGAAATGCCAGAGTATGTATTCTTTAATCATTACATCAAAGAAAAAAAAGAAGAAAACACTCTTTTGCTCTCTTATAAGAAATCTTTAGAAGAAGTGAGGGGAAAGATGCCAGACTTACCTTTCAGTAATTGTTGGATTGCACAGACATTGGCTCCTTTAATACCAGATAATTCAGATTTGTTTTTAGGTATTGTTAATAGTCTTCGGGTTTGGGACTATGCAAATATCCCATTAAAAGTTAACACACATTCTAATGTAGGAGGATATGGCATTGATGGTTGTTTATCGACTATGATTGGTTCATCTTTGATAAATTCTCAAAAAGAGTTTTATGGGGTGTTTGGTGACCTGGCATTCTTTTATGATTGTAATGTACTAGGGAATAGACACATTGGGAACAATCTCCACATTATCATTGTAAATAATGATGGCGGTCAGCAATTCCGGAATTTTGACCACCCGGCCTCTTCTTTAGGTGAACAAACCAACGAATTTGTTGCAGCAGCAGGACATTATGGTCCAAAATCGCCAAATGTAATCAAGCATTTGGCTCAGGATTTTGGGTTTAGATATTTTGCAGCAGCCACAAAAGAGGATTTTAATACAGTTATTCCTCATTACTTTGACAAGGGCAGTTCAATAATAATAGAAGTATTTATCTCTGATAAAGAAGAGGGGGAGGCTTTATCCTTACTTCGAAACATTCTTCCTTATCATGAGGGGGTGGTATCTAGCGTTAAAAAAGCTGTTATTGGAACGATTGGTTCAGAGAATGCCCAGAAATTAAAGAGTTTATTTGGTAAGAAATAATTAAAAATTACAATAATGACAATAGGATACACAACAGGCGTGTTCGATATGTTTCATATTGGACATTTGAACATCATAAGAAGAGCCAAGGAACGCTGCGACTACCTAATAGTTGGAGTTAGTACAGATGACGTTGTGGAGAGCTACAAACATCATAAGCCCATCATTGCCTATGAACAGAGGGCTGCCATTGTTGAGGCGATTAAATATGTTGATGAAGTAGTGCCCCAAACCACAATGGATAAAACAGTCTTCCTGAAAGAGCGTCATTTCGATGTGATGTTCCATGGCGACGAGTGGAAAGGAACAGAATTGTATAACCATTACGAAGAAGAGTTTGCCAAGTATGGTGCAAGAATAGAGTACTTAAGCCATACTGAGGGTATTAGTAGCTCGATGCTTCGTGAGAAAATCAATAAATAGGATTTATGAAGGAAAAGCTAGTTCATATATTGCAGAGATTCCTGCCTCCTGTTTATACAAAACTGGTTTCTATAAAACGAAAGCAGGCTTGGGAGGCTCAGCAAAAAGCATATGCTTTAGAAGTGGCAAGATTAAAAGGCACAAAAGAACCGCTTAATGTGGTTTTTATGGTGCTCTATTCTGCCGTTTGGAAATATGATTCAGTATACAAACTGATGGAGAAAGATCCTCGTTTCATACCACTAATCCTTGTATGTCCAGTAGCTGACTACGGGAAGGAACATATGGTCGAAAATTTCCGCCCTACCGTAGAAATGTTTAAGAAGAAGGGCTATAATGTGATGTCAGCATATAATGAAGAAACAGGTGAATTCGTGAATGTTGACGACCTGAAGCCTGACTTGCTGATGTATGCATTCCAATGGTCTTCACATGTTGATCCCCGTTATAATGTATATACACTTCAGAAGTATCTGAAGTGCTATGTTAACTATTCATTCAAGAACAATCCTTTTGAATGGTCTATCGCATCGAGAGAGCAGGGTATTATGTGGATGTATTTCTCGGAGTGCGAGGATAATAAAAAGTTGGCCCAGTCTTTTAACCAACGAGAGTTCCAGAATATTCATGTGGTGGGTTATCCCATCTATGACGAAGTGAAAGAAACACAGGCTGAAGGAAGCGATTGGAAGATTAAGGATAAAGCTCACAAGCGTATTATTTGGGCACCCCATCATTCAATTGAAGGAAGTGATCATGCAATTAAACTATCTACATTCCTCCTGTTCGCAGAGGATATGTTAGAGTTTAAAGACAAGTATAAGGATAAGGTACAATTTGCTTTCAAACCACATCCTCAGTTGAAACCCGCTTTATATAAACACAAAGATTGGGGCAAAGAGCGTACAGATGCTTACTATAAGGCATGGGAAGAAGGAGACAATTCAACATTTGTTGCTGGTGCATATATAGACTTATTTAAATCCTCAGATGGTATGATTCACGATAGTCATTCATTCACAGTTGAATATTTATATGTGGGTAAGCCAGTAATGTTCATGACTAACTATGATCGTGAGAGTCAATGCAATGCTGTTGGGAAAAAAGCGTTTGCTGCACATTATCATGGCACTTCAAGGGATGACATCCAGCATTTTATAGAGGACGTTGTCATAGGTGGTCAGGATACCATGGTTGAAAAAAGGCATGCATTCTACAATGATATCCTTGTTCCGCCTAACGGAAGGAGTGTGGCTGAGAATATTATTAATGAGATTACCACAGCACTAAATATCTAAGTAATATTAAGTAATATGAATATAGACGACTGCAGAATAATAGAACTTCCAAAGTTTCTTGATGTTCGAGGTAATCTTTCCTTTGCAGAAGAGCTTAAACACATGCCGTTTGAAATCAGGCGTGTGTATTGGCTCTATGATGTGCCGGGAGGTGTTGCTCGTGGAGGTCATGCAGAAAAGAATAATGAGGAGCTAATTATAGCCCTCTCAGGCGCTTTTGAGATTGTTGTGGACGATGGCGCTAAATCCAAGACCTTTGTACTTAACCGTTCATACTATGGTCTTTACATTCCTAATGGGCTTTGGAGAGAAATAAAGGAGTTTTCCACCAATGCTCTTGCTCTTGAATTTGGAAGCATATCTTATTCAGCGGATGATTATATCCGTGACTATGAAGAGTATAAGGTGTATGCAAAGAGAGAGCACCAAAGCATTCAGATAGAACCTTTGGCTGTTCGAAACCATCAAGATATAGGCAAGTATAGTGTCTTTGATTGTACTATGGTTGAGTTGGATCGCCATCATAGTGACAGAAATGGTAACTTGACTGTAGTTGAGAATGGTGCGACATTGCCTTTTGATGTTAAGAGAGTGTATTATATATATGATGTCCCTGGAGGTGAGTCTCGTGGTGCACATGCTCATAGGGAACTGGAGCAATTGATAGTGGCTGCATCTGGATCATTTACAGTGACGTTGGATGATGGTAAGAGCAAGCGAAGTTTCTTTTTGAATCGTCCGTATCAGGGACTCTATGTTAAACCTGGGCTCTGGCGAGACCTTGTTGATTTTTCATCAGGAGCAGTAGCCATGGTACTAGCTTCTGATGTGTATAAGAAGGAGGACTATATACGTGATTATAAAGAGTTTTTAGAATATAGAAAATAACAATATGATACCATTTCTTTCTTTAAAGGACGTTACTGCTCTTCACGGAGAAGAGATTAATGAGGCTGTAAGCCGTGTTGTAAATGGAGGCTGGTACCTCCAGGGCAAAGAGAATGAAAAGTTCGAAGAGAACTACTCTAAGTTTATAGGAACTAAGTACACTATTGGTTGCGCCAACGGACTGGATGCACTTATCTGGGTATTCCGTGCATACATAGAGATGGGTGTGATGCAACCAGGTGATGAGGTGATTGTACCTGCGAATACTTACATTGCGACTATTCTTTCTATTACTGAGAATGGCTTGAAGCCCATTCTGGTAGAGCCTAAGCTCAATACACTGGAGATAGATGATGACCTCATTGAGGCAGCAATCACTCCTAAGACGAAGGCAATTGCTATTGTTCACCTCTATGGTCGCAATGCCTATACTGATAAGATTGGTGCCCTCTGCAAGAAATATAATTTGAAACTGGTTGAAGATAATGCTCAGGCTCACGGATGCAAGCATACTGATGGTCGTGTTACCGGTAGCATTGGAGATGCTGCAGGTCATAGTTTCTATCCTGGCAAGAACCTGGGCGCCCTGGGTGATGGTGGTGCAGTTACTACCAATGATCCTGAGTTGGCAGCTGCTGTTCGTGCTTTGGCTAACTATGGCTCTCAGAAAAAGTATGTGTTCAAATATACTGGCCGTAACAGTCGTTTGGACGAGATTCAGGCCGCTGTTTTGGATGTGAAGTTGAAGTATCTGGTAGAGGATAATGCACATCGTAAAGAGGTGGCTCATTACTATTATGAGCATATCAATAATCCTTTGATCTCTCTGCCTGATTTGCTTCCTGATGAGCAGAATGCCTATCATCTGTTCCCGATTTTGGTAGCTGATGGCAAGCGCGATGCTTTGCATGATTATTTGGAGCAGAATGGCGTAGGAACCGTATGCCATTATCCTATTGCTCCTCATAAGCAGGAGTGTTATGCTAAAGAGCCGTGGAACGTTCCTCAGCTGAGTCTACCTATTACGGAGAAGATTGCTGATGAGGAACTGAGTCTTCCAATTGGTCCAGCCATAACTAAAGATGAAGTAAAAGTAGTTGTCAGATTGATTAACGAATTCAAATAAAATGGATAATAATAATCATCCCTTAGTGTCTGTGTTTGTGGTAACGTATAACGCAGGTGATTACATCAATGAAACACTTGACAGTATAAAAGCCCAGACATACGACAATATAGAACTAATAGTTTCTGATGACCACTCGTCAGATGAAACTGTTCGGCTTGCGAACGACTGGATTGAGAAGAATAAGAAACGATTTGTCAGGACAGAAGTGATAACCGTTGAACATAATACCGGTGTTTCTGCAAACTACAACCGTGCTGTTAGGGCATGCAGAGGCTTGTGGGTTAAAAATGTGGATGGCGATGACCTCCTGTATGCTGATTGTATAGAAAACAATATTGATTTTGTATTAAACAACCCAGAAGTTAGTTGGACTTTTTCAAATGCAATGGTTTTTAAAGGACACGATGTTAACAATATAATTGGTGAATATTTTACAAAAGAGATGACACATTTTTTTGAATTAGATGCGTCTGATCAATTTATAAGCCAGTTGAATAATAATGTGTTACCATCCCAGACCTGTTTCATAAAATTAGATCTGTTGAGAAAATATCCATATAATGAAAAATACAAAGGACTTGAAGATGCACCAATGTGGCTTACCCTGACAAAGAATGGCCATAAAGCATACTATTTTGACAAATGTACATCCTATTATAGGAGGGATGAGTCAATGACCTCTAGTAATAATAGATTCTTTTCCCCGATTTGGGTTGAATCTTTTTTTAGTTTTTTTTGGAGTGAAAAAATTAACTATATTAGGGATAATAATCTTATAGAAACCTATAATAGTCATAGAAAATTGATTTTAACGATAGAGTTAGCGGATGTTCTGTTGAAAAACAAAAAAAACATTATTACTAATTGGGGATATAAATTTATATCTTTCCTTATTTTTAAATTTGCTAAGTTCAAATTATAGTTAGGTTGATATAATGTTAATTTGAAGATAATTACCTTATTTAAAGAAAGCTATGAATATTATTGTCGCAGGCGACTTTTGCCCACTATTTCGTGTTGCAGATTGTCTTGAACAAGATGAATTTGCTCATGTTTTTGACAATGTTAAAGAAGTGCTCAAATTTTCAGATTACAGTATTGTGAACTTAGAGTGCCCGATAACCAAAGGTGTTGAGAAACCAATTGAAAAATGTGGGCCAAATCTCCAATGTTCGAGAAAAGGCATAGAGGCTGTGAAATGGGCAGGTTTTAATTGTGTTACATTAGCTAATAATCACTTTCTTGATTATGGGGAGGAAGGCACTTTTAATACAATTATGGAGTGCCAAGAAATAGGGCTTGACACTGTAGGAGGAGGCATGAACTTGAAAGAGGCGTCAAATATACTTTATAAGGAGATAAATGGAAAGATACTTGCAGTTATCAATTGTTGTGAGCATGAATTTAGCATAGCAACAGAAGCATCTGCTGGGAGCAACCCTCTTAATCCTATACAGCAGTATTATGCTATAAAAGAAGCTAGGACAAAGGCTGATTATGTTTTAGTTATTGTACATGGTGGCAATGAACACTACCAGTTACCAAATCCACAAATGCAAGACACATATCGCTTTTTTGTAGATGCTGGAGCTGACGCTGTGGTTAATCATCATCAGCATTGCTATAGCGGGTATGAAGTCTATGAAGGGCGCCCCATTTTTTATGGTCTTGGTAACTTTTGTTTCGATTGGGAAGGAAAAAGAAATTCTATGTGGAACGAAGGGTATTTAATCCGTTTATCTTTTGGAGATGAGTTGAAATTCGAAATAATTCCCTATAGGCAATGCAATGACACCCCCAAAATTGAGGTACTTGAGAAGAAAATATTTGATGAATCAATTGAAAAGTTGAATAGTATTATATTAAATAAACAACAATTGTTAAGCTCGTATGATGCTTTTATAGAAAGTTCAAGTAATTTCAGTGCAGAATTTTCTCCCTATTCTAATCGAGTCTTGAATGCATTATGTCGTCGGCATTTACTGCCTTCTTTTATGAATAGAAATAAACGGCGTCTTATTTTAGCCTATATTCAATGTGAATCACACTTGCCAAAGGTAATTAAATATTTAAAGAAATGAGATTTAATAAAATCATTTTTTGTTGGAAATATCTATTTGTTTTGCCACATCTGCTTTGCTGTCTTTTCGTGGATGAGAATATTCGACATCAAATAAAAGAAGATGTGGAAGAAATGAATAGACGTTGCAAAGTAAAAGAGAATTTAGCGTCCTATTTGGTGTTTAAAAAGCCCTATCGTAATCTTTTTTATTATAGAATAGGTGGATATTCGGGACGTATTTTAAATTATATACTTCCCCCATATAGTAATTTCATTATATCCAGTAATTATTTTGGTGGAGCGGCATTCGTACTGAATCATCCTTATTCTACCATCATAAATGCAAAAAGTATTGGCCGTAATTTTACTATTTGCCATCTAACTACAATCGGTAATGCAATTCATGGCAGAAATGACCTTATACCAACCATAGGTAATAATGTGTCATTAGGGGCAAATGTTACTATAATAGGTGACATAACAATAGGCGATAATGTAATTGTAGGTGCAGGTAGCGTGGTTGTAAAGGATATTCCTGATAATTGTGTTGTCGCAGGAAACCCTGCAAAAATAATAAAAAGTATATGAAGTTCTTTAAGAATCCTTGTAATATATATTTTACTTTATGGTGTATCTATTTATTACAGGGTACATTGTACGAGTCTGGTTCAATTATATCTCAGACTCTATTGATGATAATCCTCTTAATATCGTTCAGGGACCTCTTTAGAGTAAACAGATTGGGAATATTGCCTACTTACTTTAAAGGGTTAAATGCTTTAGTCCTTCTATTTACAATCTATTGGATAGTGCTAATATTTACAGATGGCCTAACTTTTAAAAGGCAAACCGGAACAGAGATGTCCACATTAAATTATTTACGAACTCTTTATTATTCTCTTTTGCCTGTATATTCATGCTATTTATATACTAAGAAGGGCTATCTTAATGCGAAAAATTACAAAAAATGGGTTATTGTTTTTGTTGTAATTGCTATTGCAGAATATTTCAGAATGCAGAGAGAAATGATAGAAACCTATATGAATGCTGGTTCGGATCAACATGAATTTACAAACAACATTGGATATATGATATTGTTACTAACTCCATGTGCATTTATTTTCAATAAGAACACAAAAGTCCAAATATTTGTATTTGGAATTTGTATTCTCTTTATTATTCTTTCAATGAAGCGAGGAGCGATGTTGATTTCTTCTGTTGCATTTTTAATTTTTTTAAACGACAAGCTGAAATTAATTAGTAAACAAAAAAAGAGAGTGTTCCTTTGTTTAACTGTTTTGTTTTTTTTTCTATTGTATTCCATATTAAATGAAATGCTATCAACAAGTGAATTATTTCAAGAAAGAATAGAGGAAACTATGGAGGGTAATACTAGTGGTCGCGACGAAATTTATACAGCATTATTACATCATTATATGTATGAAAACAATGTTTTTCAGATGTTATTTGGTATAGGTGCCGAAGGGACTTTAAAAATAAATAGATTTATGGCTCATAACGATTGGCTTGAAATACTGACAAACCAGGGAATACTTGGAATATTCTTATATATATATTACTGGTTAACCTTCAGACTGACATGTAATAATAGGTGGTATTCAGTTGAAGCGAGGTTTGTATTAAAATATTTAATCGTTATTCTTTTTATGAGAACATTATTTTCAATGTCTATTATGGACATGAACATATACTCCTCGAGCATGCTAGGATATGCACTTGCGGATGGATTCAGAAGAGATTTTAAATTTGTATGATTGAAATACTTGTAATTATGTCAAAAATAAGAACATTCGAAGAACTTTGGAAAACAAATAGAAGAGGCATCCTTGTTGCAGCCTATAATTATGTCATTAAGTCGGGCATGTTAAATTGGATGAGTGATAAATCATTCCTAAGTCTTACGTATTGGATACATTATGGTAGAAAAATAAACTGGGACACTCCACAAACATTTAATGAGAAGCTTCAATGGCTGAAAGTCTATAATCGGAAGCCGGAGTACACTATGATGGTGGATAAGTACGAAGTGAAGCAATATGTGGCAAATATCATAGGTGAAGAATATATTATTCACACTATCGGTGTTTGGGATAGAGTTGAGGATATTTCGTTTGATAGTTTACCCAATCAATATGTTATTAAATGTACTCATGATAGTGGAAGCGTATGCATCTGTAAGGATAAAGAGTCTTTTAATGTAGAAAAGGCAAAGAAGAAATTAGCGAAAGGACTCAAGAAGAATTTGTTCTATTGGGGAAGAGAGTGGCCATATAAAGACGTAAAGCCTCGTATAATCGCAGAAAAATACCTTGAAGATAGTGATACGGAACAAAATGATTTAAGAGACTATAAGTTGATGTGCTTCAACGGCAAAGTAAAGTGCTCTTTCGTTTGTAGTGATCGATTTAATGATAAAGGACTAAAAGTTACTTTCTTTGACAAGGAATGGAAGAAAATGCCATTTTGCAGGTGTTATCCTGCCGCCTCATATGAAATACCAGCACCATCTTCATATAAAAAAATGGTCGAGTTGGCAGAACAATTATCAAACGGAATTCCTTTTGTGAGAGTGGATTTTTATGAGGTCAATGAACATCCATATTTTGGTGAGATGACATTCTTCCCGGGTAACGGAGTTGAAGAGTTTAAACCTGAAGAGTGGGATTATACTTTAGGTGGTTGGATTGATATTAGTAGTATTAAGAAGTAGCTCTTATTTAGAGTATGAATAGGTTACCTGAGCTATCGATGTTTATCATGGTTGTCTTTTTATTATGTTATGTTCATAATGCAGAAGCAGCTGGAGGTATTTTTGATAGAACAAAATATTATTCCCCCGTAGACTATGGCGCTAAGGCTAACGATAACATAGACGATAGTGATGCTTTTCAAAAATGTTTAAACGAGGCGAAGAAAAAGAATGGAGCAAAGATAATTATTCCACAAGGAATGTTTATTATTGCCAAAGAACTTAGATTAGATGAAACATGTAATTTAATAATAGAGGGGTGCGGGACAACATTAGTCAAGCCTATGAACAATTGGACTAATATTTTTTATGGTAATTATAATAAACAAATTACGATAAAGGATATTTCTTTTGAAGGCAATCGTTCAGATGCATTTGATGAGCAATGGCCTCATAGGATGAATGCATGTGCGATACTAGGAAAAAGTAGTGGTATTAGATTTGAGAATTGTCTTGTTAAAGACTTCCATTATGGCGTGTGTTTCGGGACCTCTACTGAAAATGGGTATGACATCTGGGTTGTCAATAACCAGTTTATCAACTGTAAATCAGATATTGACTTGTATGGAAAACCAGCTGTCCATATTGTCGGTAACTCATCTCATAATTGTACAGGTAACGCAATACAGATAGAACCTCCTTACACCAGGAAGGAAGGCTTCTTTGATTATAAAGACCAACCACAAATTGATGCGTTAAGTGTAGGAAATATTGTTTCTGAAAATGTAATTGAAGGGTGTGAGGGTGTTGGAATAATAATTTTTGGTGGCAGCGAAAACATTACAGTATGCAATAATCAAATAATAAACTTTGGTAGCACCGGTATTCTGACACATGATGGCGCTTCAAATCTAATTATTCGTGATAATATTATATCTAATTCAAAGCATGTGCATTCGAACAATAGACCATGGACAAGTTCCGGCGCGGGAATAATGGTTGCAAAAGTGTATAATATCAATGTCTCTGCTAATCTTATAAGCCATGCCAATACAGGAATCTATGTGGCGGGAGCTACTGGAGCATTATTGTCAAATAATAAAGTGGCAGATTCGAAAGACGCTGGGATTTGTTTGTATAATGCATCACAATGTTTGTTGAATGCCAATCAAATATATAATTATAATTTGAGCAGATCGTGGTGGGCAAGCTCTGGCATTGTATTTTATCATTCAAAAGATATAACAGTCTGTGAATCAGTAATAACAGATACTGTGGGTAACGATTATTCCGTATTCTCTTTAGAAAGCGAGAGAATTAAAATCTCAAACACCACAGGAACCGGATATAAAAAATCACTTACATTTCCAGCAAATTTATCTGATTAGATATAGTATGGTAAGCGTAATCATCCCTGTATATAATGTTGAACCATATCTTTGTAGGTGTGTAGATTCTGTTCTTAATCAGACCTACAAGGATGTACAGGTGGTTCTTGTTGATGATGGATCACCGGATGGATGTCCGGCTATCTGTGACGAGTATGCTCGTCGCGATAGTCGCGTGACAGCCCTCCATAAAAAAAATGGAGGGCAGTCAAGTGCCCGTAACTGGGCACTTGACTGCCCTCTAAAAGGCGAATATGTTACCTTCCTGGATAGTGACGATTGGATTGAGAATGATACGATAGAATATTGTGTCAATTTAATGGAATCACATAATGCAGATGCTGTTGAGTACTGTTGCGAAGAGACGCGAGATTTTAAAGAACATGTCCATCAACCAAAGGAAAAACTAGAGGTCTTTGAGGGTAAAACTATCCTTGAAGAGAACCTTAGAAGAGAGGGGTATAGTATGTGCATGTGCCTTTTCAGAAAGGAATTGTTCGATGGATTGAGATTCAGGGAAGGGAAAATAAACGAAGATATCGATTTCAAATATAAAGCACTTCAACGGTGCAAGAAAATGGTTTATTCAAACCAAAAGAAATATTTCTATTTTCAAGCTGGTAATAGTACGTCAATGGGCGGCCTTAAACGCAAGGATTTTGACCTGTATGAGGCTGCTGAAGAATTGAACAAAATGACTTCGGTTGATGATTATGGCCAAATACGTTTTTTAGGTGACGTAAAAAAGAAGCGTACAGCATTTTCTCTGCTTTGTAAAATTGCATATTATGGTGTGGCAGATGCGAGCTTAAATAAAGATGAATTAGTGAAGTCATTGACTAAAGAACATAGAAGTAATGTAAAAACATTATTAAAGTCTCCAATGTCAATGAGTCGCAAAGGACTTGCTGTCTTATTCGCAATAAATTATCATATTGCAGAGGCAGCAGTAAAAGTCCTGAAAAGATTTTTGGTATATTAATTATGAAGATAGTTACTGTAGGTTATCTGCATGGTGCAGGTGGAGCAGAGCGCCAAATCATACTTCTTTCTAATCAGCTGGCCCTGCGAGGACATGAAGTGGTTCTTTGTGTACTGGCTGAAAATAAATCCCCATATCCCGTCGATAACAAGGTGCGGATTGTGGATGTCTCAGATGTTGAAAATAATGTCAAGAGTACTATAGGCAAAATCTATAAGAGATTGGTCGCTTTTCGTAAAGTAATTAAGCAGGAGAGACCTGATATCATTATTCATTATAATCTTCAGTCGGCTTATTTTTGCTTAACGCTTTCACGAAAAAAACGAGGCAAAGTTATATATTCTGAGAGAGGTGATCCATACGATGCAGAATATAGTGGTTTGTTAGGCAAGATAAGGGATTATACTGTCAAAAGAATGGATGGCTTAGTTTTCCAATCCGAAGGAGCCCGCGACTTTTTCCCAGAGGATGTGAAGCAAAAATCTATAGTGATTCACAACTCGGTGAATGTCCCCCAGGATAAGTATCCTGTACCAGAAGTACGCGAGAAACGTATAATAAACGTTGGTAGACTTCATCCCCAAAAGAACCAGCACTTATTGATAGAGGCATTCTCGCAAATAGCCAGCTCCTTTCCTCAATATACGCTTGATATCTATGGTGACGGTGATCTACACGATGAACTACAACAGCATATTAATAAATGCGCATTAAATGATCGTATTAAGATTCATCCAAGTAGAAAAAATATATGGGACTGTATTAACAAGGCTTCTTTATTCGTTTTAACATCTGATTATGAGGGTATGCCAAATGCACTTATGGAAGCTATGGCTTTAGGCTTGCCGTGTATTTCGACAGACTGTCGGCCCGGTGGTGCTAGGTCCCTTATTGAAGATGGCGTAAATGGATTTGTTGTACCAATGAAGAGTGTGACGGAATTAGCGCGGACTATGTCAAAATGTCTGTCAGAAAAAAATGTTTCAGAAATGATTGCTACAAATGCAAGACAGATTGAACAAACCCATAGCGATAAAGTATTATTCGATAAGTGGGATAACTTCCTTCATAGATTATGATAAAATCATTTATACTTGATTGTATACATACATATCAGACCAGTTTTAACGAGAATAAATATTGGAAAAGGCGCCTCTTTCTGCAGAAGATGGGGGGGGTACTTTCATGGTATTACATACTCTACTGCAGGAGGGTAGAGAGTAAGAAGTGTGCAGATACAGGCATAGGTTTAAGGGAAAGATGCTGCCGAATAAAGAGTCCTATTATACTTCCACATGGACTTGCAGGAATCATTATTGCTAGAAATGTGGTGATTGGACGAAATGTGACTATATTTCAACATGTAACTATAGCAGAGGCTGATAGAAATAAAAAGACAATTGTTGATGATGATGTCATAATAGGAGCGGGAGCTGTTATTCTTAACAATGCTCATATAGGCAAAGGAGCTAAGATTGGCGCAAACGCTGTCGTTATTGAAGACATCCCTCCGGGGTGTACAGCGGTGGGAGTGCCAGCAAGAATAATAAAAAAAATCAAGGAATAAAAATTTTATTCAAACTGCTTTTCTTATGAATTATCAAGTCGCAGTTATTATGTCACTATACAAAAGTGACGTATTAGGTTATGTAAAACTAGCCACAGAGAGTATCCTGAATCAGAGCTATTCTGGTTTTGATTTCTATATCCAGTATGATGGATATGTGCAAAAGGATGTAGATGACTATCTCTCAAGCATTAAGGATGAGCGCATTCATATTAATAGAAGAGACGAGAATAAAGGGCTTGCTTATTCTCTGAATGAATTGTTGGGGATAGTAATGCCCTTGGGCTATGAGTATATAGCTCGTATGGATGCGGATGATATTTCTATGCTTGATCGCTTTGAGAAGCAGATAGCATTTATGGATACACATCCAGAAACGGAGTGCTTAGGCTCCTGGGCTATTGAAATAAAGTCAGACGGTAGTGAATACTATCGCAAGCAGATGCCAGAAACGCATGAAGGATGCTGGGAGCAGTTTATGATTAGGGACTGTATGATTCATCCTACAGTGTTGTTCCGCAGGAGCTACATAGAGAAGGCTGGTTTGTATTCATTGGATACCTACTTTGGCGAAGACACGATGATGTGGGCACAGGGCTTTGCCGCTGGTTGTAAGTTTGCCAATGTGCCAGAGTATTTGTTCAAGTTCCGTTTGAATGACGACTTCTTCAATCGTCGTCGAGGATGGAAACATGCAAAAGGAATCTTAACCCTTCGTTGGAAAGTGAATAAGATGCTGCATTATCCTTTGAAAGCATACTTGTATGCAGTAGCATATGCTGGGGCCAAGATGATGCCAAAAGGGATACTAAACTTGATTTATAAGACAGCGAGATAATATACCTTGACGTTGACCTTAACCTTAACTGGAACAACAGATAATGTTTTCAAAAAATATAAAGAATTTCTTCTTAATACTTCAATTAGCAGTAGGTAAGCATATTTCGAATACCATTCATATAAGTGAGAATGATTGGCATTCAATATATGATATTGCTACTAAGCAAAGTCTGGTTGGTGTTATGATGGAAGGAATTCAGAGACTTTCAGAAATAGATAACAGCCAAAAGCCCCCATTGTCGTTGTTGTACGAATGGATAGGAATAGCAGAGCACATAAAACATCAGAATAAACTGATGGATGAGAGGTCTGCTATGCTGACAAAAATGCTGAAAAGTTGGGGATTTGATAGCTGTATATTGAAAGGGCAAGGGGTAGCGAGACTATATCCTAAACCGGAACTGAGACAAAATGGAGACATAGATATCTGGGTGAATGGTAGTAGGGATGATGCAGTAAACGTATTGAAAGAGCATTATATTGGTCTTTCCTATATTGACTACGTTAACTGTCATGCGGGATTCTTTACTGATGCAGAAGTGGAGGCTCATTTCAAACCAACCTGGATGTATAATCCGTTTACTGATGGGAAGCTCCAGAAATGGATAGAAGCAAACAAGGCTGCACAGATGGCCAATTACGATAATGAGGTAAAGTTCAGCTATCCTACTATAGAATTTAACCTTGTGTTCTCTCTGATTCACATCTACAGACATGTGTTTCAAGAGGGAATAGGTTTGAGGCAGTTGATGGATTATTATTATATCCTTACTCATAGCACCAGCGAAGAAAGAACGAATGCTTATGCTACATTATGCTCTTTTGGAATGAAAAAGCTTGTTGCTGCTGTGATGTATGTGTTACGTATTGTTTTTGACGTTGATGAGACTATGCTCCTATGCGAGCCAAAAAACAAAGAAGGCGAGTTCCTGCTTGATGAAATATTGCGAGGAGGAAACTTTGGCAAGTACGATGATAGGAATGAAGTGATTTCTATAGATAATAAGTTACAGCATGGCTTGTTTAATATAAAGCGCAATTTTCGCTATCTTAAGCATTATCCCAGTGAAGTACTTTGGATGCCACTATGGAGAGTCTGGCACTGGTGTTGGAGGAGGTGGAAAGGGTATTTATAACAGCATAGCTGTACCTTGACGTTAACCTTGACGATAACGATAACGAAATGATGAAACTTATAGATAAACAATTATTAGATGACGTGAGTAGACAGGCACAAAAATCAGAGAGGCTGAGGATGAACTATAACTTTCATCAGTCGTAGGAGGATAATTGTCATCGATTCCTGAATGCTTTGGAGCCTGGAACGAAGGTTGAGATACACCGCCATCCGACGAAAGATGAGTCGTTTGTGCTACTTCGTGGTAGAGTTAGAGTGAATACCTACAATGATGATGGTACAGTGATGGAGAGTGTAGTGCTCTGCCCAGAGGAAGGACTCTATGGGGTGGACATCCCCAAGAATGTCTGGCATAATGTGGAATGCGTGGAGTCTAGAAGCGTCTTCTTTGAATGCAAAGAAGGTCCCTTCGTGCCGCATGAGGTGGAAGGGGTGATGAAACCGCAATGATAACAATAAGGTCAAACACATGGTATAAATTAACAAAAACAATAATAAACATATTAAATAAAGTGCTTGCAGCACTATGAGATTAACCAAATAGAAGAATTATGAATATGAAATTAAGGAATATTCCTTTTTCGCCTCCTGACATGACGGAGGCAGAGGCTAAAGAGGTACGTGAGGCTATTCTCTCGGGTTGGATTACTACGGGTCCTCGTACAAAGAAACTGGAACAGCAGATTTCGGAGTATGTGCACACGGATAAGACGGTATGTCTTAACTCGGCAACGGCAGCACTGGAGATGGTGCTGCACCTATTGGATATTCAGCCTGATGATGAGGTGATAGTGCCGGCATATACGTACACGGCAACGGCATCTGTAACACAGCATGTGGGTTGTAAGCTGGTGCTGGTGGACAGTCAGAAGGACAATGTGGAGATGGACTACGACAAGTTGGCTGCTGCCATCACGGAGAAGACAAAGGTGATAGCACCTGTGGATCTGGGTGGCATTGTGGCTGACTATGACCGTTTGTTCGAGATTGTGGAGGCAAAGAAGGGGTTGTTCAAGCCTTCGAATGCGCTACAGGCTAAGATTGGTCGTATCATTGTGTCTGCAGACTGTGCTCATTCGTTTGGTGCCAATCAGAATGGCAAGATGGCAGGTGAGATAGCAGACTTCTCTTCATTCAGTTTCCATGCTGTGAAGAACTTTACGACAGCAGAAGGTGGTGCGCTGACGTGGAACCTGCCGTTTGGTAATGAGGTGGTTCCTACGGATACCGATTATATGCCTACAGTACCCAAGAAAGAAGGAGAGACATGGAACGAGATGCTTTACCGCTTGAGCCAGTTGTTCTCACTACATGGCCAAAACAAGGATGCTTTGGCTAAGACCAAGCTGGGAGCATGGGAGTACGACATCATCGGCCCTTGGTACAAGTGCAACATGACGGACATCATGGCTGCACTGGGACTGGTTCAGATGGAACGGTATGAGGGCTTGTTGAAACGTCGCCAGGAGATTGTGTCTAAGTATAATGAGGCTTTAAAGGACTTGAATGTCGCTGTTATGAACCATAAGGGGGCAGACCATTGTAGTTCACATCATCTGTATTTGGTTCGTCTGTTGGGTAAGACTCGCGAGGATGCCAATAAGGTGATAGAGCAGATGGCAGAGCGTGGCATTGCTTGCAACGTGCACTATAAGCCGCTGCCTATGATGACTGCATATAAGACACTTGGTTTTGACATTAAGGATTATCCCAATGCATATCATCTGTTTGAAAATGAAGTAACATTGCCGTTGCATACTAAGCTCACAGATGAGGATGTGGAGTATGTGATAAGCAACTTCGTAGAAATTGTAAAAGGCCTTTGATGAAAAGATTATTTGATATAGTAGCAAGTGGGCTTGGACTGATTGTACTGAGCCCACTATTTTTAATACTTGCTATCTGGATCAAGTTGGATAGTAAAGGTCCTGTATTCTATCGTCAAGTGCGAGTCGGCTATAAGAACAAAGACTTCCGCATCTTTAAGTTCCGCTCTATGAGAGTTGGAGCTGATAAAGGAAGTCTTGTGACTATTGGTGGTCATGACCCTCGTGTAACACGCTCTGGCTACTTTATCCGTAAGTTCAAGTTTGACGAATTGCCACAGCTCATTAATGTATTCCTAGGCGACATGTCGCTGGTTGGCCCTCGTCCAGAGGTACGTCATTATGTGGACTATTGGACTCCTGAGCAGATGCATGTACTAGATGTTCGCCCAGGCATCACAGATCCAGCTTCTATCAAGTTCAGAAATGAGAATGAACTGATGGAGAAGGCCGTGGATCCAGAAAAGTACTACATAGAAGTCATTATGCAGGAGAAAATTAAACTATATCTGGAGTATGTTGAGAAGCATAGCTTTTTCTATGATTTAGGCTTGATTTTCAAAACCTTCTGGGTGATTGTCAAAGAAAGATAATGGATAGACAAGATTTAATAATGCGTCTGAGTGACTTTATGGAGAATGAAACTCGTTCATGCTCTATGGATTTTGGAGGCATTACCCCTCTTTATGTCTATCGCATGTGGAATGGCAATGTTCCCCTTGATGATATAAAGAGTGCGATGGCTGAAATTATTTTTCCTGGCCGATGAAGAATATTCTGAAAGCCATTTGGCAGTTCTGTTCGTACCTCTTTTGGCCTCAATGGGGAAAACATAAGTAATAAGATACAATGGAAAAGTACCAATATCATATTTTTAGCCCGTATAGGGTTTGCCCATTGGGGGCACACGTTGACCATCAACATGGACTGGTTACAGGTTTCGCTATAGACAAGGGTGTTGACCTGTGGTTTAACATCCGTGAGGATAATGTCGTCAAGTTGTCTTCCAAAACTTTCGAGGGGGATGTGGAGTTTCATGTGAACACGCCATCACAGGTAAAAGAAAGACATTGGGGGGATTATGCTCGTGGCGCAAAATATGCTCTTCGTAAGCGATTTGAGTTGAGTCATGGTATAGAGGGCGTCATTCAAGGCTCGCTGCCCGTTGGTGGTTTGTCTTCATCTGCAGCAGTACTCATTGCCTACGTAATGGCGTTTGCAAAGGCGAATGATATAGCTCTTCAGCCGTTTGAGGTGGTGAAGATTGCATCAGAGGCTGAGCGTGAGTATATCGGACTGAATAATGGTCTGCTTGACCAGGCTTGTATCGCCCTCGGTAAGAAGGACGGGCTGCTGTTCCTGGACTGTGACAGCAATGACTGGCGTATCATCAAGCGGAATCCGGACATGCCAGCGTTTGAGATTGGCATCTTCTTCTCTGGACTGACTCGCTCCTTGGTGAACTCGGACTATAACCTGCGTGTCTATGAGTGTAAGACAGCAGCATGGAATATGCTGGCGTACACTGATCAGCCGCTGAAGACGTTTGACAAGACGTTCCTGCGGGATATTCCCAAGGCAACGTTTGAGAAGACGCGTATTGCTATGCCACAAAGGTTTGCTCGTCGTGCAGAGCACTTCTATAGTGAGTACCGTCGTGTGCGTCAGGGAGTGACGGCTTGGGAAACGGGCAATATGAAGCTGTTTGGTAAGCTGTCGTTTGACTCATGTGAGAGCAGTATCCACAACTATGAGTGTGGCTCGCCTGAACTCATAGCAATCTATGAGATTATGCGACAGCTACCAGGTGTCTATGGTGGTCGCTTCTCTGGGGCTGGCTTCAAAGGGGCTTGTATCGCCCTCGTAGATCCTGCCTATAAGGAGGAAATTCAGAAAGTGCTTACAGAGAAGTATCTGGAGCATTTCCCTGAATATGAAAAGACATTCCAAGTGTTTTGGGTGAAACCTGATGACGGGGCAAGATTCCTATAAAAGATAAAAAGGTAAAAGAGTAAAAAGGTAAAACGTGAAGAACATTGTAATAGCGGCGGGATATGCGACGAGGTTGGGAGAGTTGACAAAGAACTTTCCTAAGCCATTGTTGAAAATAGGTGAGAATACTATCTTGGGAAGGATGCTTGATGATATCGATGGGATTCCGGAGATAGATGAGCATATCATCATTACAAACCACAAGTTTGCTGGTATCTTCGAAGATTGGAAGAAAGATTTGCATTATAGCAAGCCTATTACCATTGTGGATGATGGCACAGAGACGAACGAAACACGTCTTGGAGCTGTATGCGATTTGCTTTTCGCGATGGAAAAACTCCACATCGATGATGATTTGTTGGTTGTGGCAGCGGATAATCTGTTGTTTTTCTCGTTCCAAGAATTCGTTGACTTCGCCAAGGAGAAGCAAACAAGTTGCATCATGTGCCATGTGCAACCGTCGATAGAGAAGCTGCAGAGGACTGGTGTGGTGGAACTGGATGCGAACAACAAGGTACTTGGCATGGAGGAGAAACCTCAGGCACCAAAGAGCCACTGGGCTGTACCACCATTCTATATCTATTTGAAGAAAGACCTCGACTTGGTACGGCATTCTGTAGAGAATGGTTGCGGTAAGGATGCGCCAGGTAATTTGGCGCATTATATGGTGGAGCATACCACTATGCATGCTTGGCCCATGAGTGCAGGAAGGTTTGACATCGGTAGCCTCGATACATATTATGAGGCCGTTGAGAAATATGGTAAGTAACGAACACGAATTACTCGAATCTAACGAATAAAAATTTATTATATGATGAAAATTGCAGTGGCAGGAACAGGTTATGTTGGCATGAGTATAGCGACACTGCTTGCTCAGCATAATCACGTAACAGCTGTTGACGTGATTCCTGAGAAGGTGGAGAAAATCAACAAAAAGATCTCGCCTATTCAGGATGAGTATATTGAGAAGTATTTGAAAGAGAAGGAGCTTGACTTGACGGCAACACTGGATGGTAAGGCAGCCTATAAGGATGCGGACTATGTGGTGATTGCGGCTCCGACGAATTATGACCCACAGAAGAATTTCTTTGATACGCATCATATTGAGGATGTGATTGACTTGGTGTTGAGTGTGAATCCCGATGCAGTGATGGTGATTAAGAGTACCATCCCTGTGGGTTATTGCCGTTCATTATATGTGAAGTACGCGCTGAAGTTTTTGACTGATCCAGAGTTGAAGGGAAAGAAGTTTAACCTGTTGTTCTCGCCTGAGTTCCTACGTGAGAGCAAGGCATTGTATGACAACCTCTATCCCTCTCGTATCATCGTGGGCTATCCGAAGATTCTGCCTGCTGACAGAAACAGGAAATGGGATGAGGAGAATGC
>JAEEGG010005874.1_pt1 | contig 28967 bp, 15 predicted proteins | sample 9134161 | NCBI WGS metagenome assembly JAEEGG01 (sample SAMN16246543, study PRJNA631951) | gut metagenome | biome: gut microbiome; feature: rumen; material: CR-attached | host: Bos | place: Iran: Karaj | collected 2018-10 | reverse complement strand
CAATGCCGAAACGAGGTGACCCAAAACGACCCACTATCTGGACATAACTGTCTTATTTACAGTAAAATGATTTTTTTTATGACAAAATCCTGCGGAAAACAGGAGGACTGTTAAAAGTGTACAGAGCAACATGGGTTTTAAAAGTTTCCTGCCGAGAAACCATCGGTTTCTCGGCAGGAAACCAAAGGTTTCTCGGCAGGAAACTTCTGATGTTTCCGTGCTGTGCGGATGGAATAAGCAAATTAGGTCTGTTTGTTCCCCGAGTTCTGTCGTCCCTTCAGGACTGTTCAGCCCAATCCCTGCTAATAGGTCGGCGCAGCAAAAGTCCTGAAGGGACGACGGAAGACGATGGTGAGCACCAATCGTCCAGGCAGGGGCATCGCCCCTGTATCATGGCACCCCCACCACACAAAAGTCCCGAAGGGACGACAGACCCTGCGCATCGGTTCCGTTGTCCCTTCGGGACTCATTGTAGTGTCAACCATTAGCAGGGGCGATGCCCCTGCCTGGACGATTGGTGCTCACCATCGTCTTCCGTCGTCCCTTCGGGACTGGAAATAGGTTGGGACATCATTGACAAACCACCCCTGACCCCTCCTTTGGAAAAGGAGGGGAAGGGCTGCGCACAGTTTGCAGAAAGATATTCAACCATCAACTCACATGATTCGCGACGAAGATATGCCTGTTCAAGGATAAAAGCCATCCGCACAGGTCGAAAAGTTTTTGCTTCATTGCTTGCCAGATTCAAGATAAATGTGTAAGTTTGCAGTGCCTTACAGGAAAGAGCGCTTAGCTTTCTTTTTCGTGGCACGCGTTCCTTGACTTATTGGCACATCTGAGGCGACATTCCATTAGAAAAAGGATTAAGACTCTTAGCATGTATAACCAGGATGGTAAGAATCGTTCCGGCTGCCTCTCTCCCCCTTTGTCTGCCTGCGGCGCTACGTAAATGTGCACGAATGGCCATAAATGTCTCATAAATAAATATTCATGAGTCATTCATGTTTAATTCATGGTCATTCGTGTGAAAAAGAAAGAGTTAACGGCATATAGTATGATTGCCTTGAATAATTCAGGTTAGTCATTTCCCCGATGCCATGTCCGTGTACGTGTTACACCAGAAACATTTGCGAAAAAACCGTTTTCCGCAAATGCCTCTTTTTGTGCGTTTTAGCGTTTTTGAGGCTTTTGGGCCTCTCGTATTTTTTTCGCAAATGCTTTTTTTCGGCGAAAAGCTTGCGACATTTGCGAAAAACAGCTATCTTTGCACACGGTAAAATAGCGGTTTTGCGAGGGCATTTTTCGCAAATGCCCGTTTTTGGAGATGAGGGCAAATCATTTGCGAAAATTTCTGGGAGCGTATTTGGTTGACAATCAGTGGCGTTTGCATTCTCGGCGGCTCAAAACCCCGACATTTGACATCAGAAAATGATGGCATTTGCGAAAATTTGATGCACTGAGGCCTAAGTGGTTGGAAGGCAAAGGGATGAAGAAAGGACAAGAAAGAACGGATTTTTCAGATTACTAATAAATAGGACTATTTTGGCGACATTCCATTAGAACAAGGATTAAGACTCAGCAACTGAGCGGATAAGGTACGTGAATCCTTATTTTGGCGACATTCCATTAGAACAAGGATTAAGACTCTGCATCACCGTATGTTTTTTCTTCCCATCTTTTATTTTGGCGACATTCCATTAGAACAAGGATTAAGACAATCAAAATCAGCAGTATCAGGAAACTTAGATCATTTTGGCGACATTCCATTAGAACAAGGATTAAGACTGTATTGTTGTCTGGCCGTAGAAGTCAAGGCCGAGGTATTTTGGCGACATTCCATTAGAACAAGGATTAAGACCAACTTCTTTGTCATTAAGAGCAAAGAGGCTCTTATTTTGGCGACATTCCATTAGAACAAGGATTAAGACTCATTGAGCAGTGCTTTTAAAGTCTGGTCAATCATTTTGGCGACATTCCATTAGAACAAGGATTAAGACATACCAAAGCCTTCTGTGGAGTAGCCAAAATGAATTTTGGCGACATTCCATTAGAACAAGGATTAAGACCAGAATAAGTTTTTCTACGCGGTCATAATCAATGATTTTGGCGACATTCCATTAGAACAAGGATTAAGACGTCACTGTGTTCACGATGGTGTCAGTCTTGACGACCATTTTGGCGACATTCCATTAGAACAAGGATTAAGACAACAGGCCAGCGGAGGCTTTTGGCGGAATTAAATATTTCGACCGGTGAGGTTGGAATAAGACATCGTTACATTGCTATTTATGTGAGTTAATAGTTGAATATGTTTGACAGTCAGAGGCTTGAGGTGACCCTGTTCTCCCCCTTGCAAAGGGGGAGTTTGAGGGGGATTCATCTGCGCATAGGCAAATCCCCCCAGCCCCCCCTTTGCAAGAGGGGGAATAAGTTACCTCTGCGGCGGCTAAGTGATGGCGCAGCCCTTCCCCTCCTTTGGAAAAGGAGGGGAAGGGCTGCGCACAGTTTTTGTAGAAAGATATTAAGCCATGAACTCCCTTAATCGGCGATGCAACTATGTCATCATTCCAACCTTACAGCTCGAAAAAGTTGTGTACAATTCGTGGTGATTCATGTGGCGTCGCAAACACTTGTTGAAGGACGATAAAGTCTGGTTCTTCCGGAGAACCAATAAAAAGAGGCTGCAAAGAACGACTCTTTGCAGCCTCGTGGTTTAAATGTTGAAGTTCCCTTTTACGTAGTGTGGGGAGATTCTGATGACGGTGAGCATCTGCTTGCCATCGTCGCGAAGCAGCACTGGCTGCAGGGCATGCCCACTGGACAGGTGCGTCTTCAGGTAATCCACCATCTTGCCGTTGGCAGTCATAGCATCTGCCACCTTTCCTCCTTCGAGGAACACCAGATGGTTGCTGCCGCTGTCTACGCCGCGCGGGTCTGTGATGCGGTTTCTGCTGAACAGGTAGTTGGTGTACCTCAGAACGGTGCCCATCTTATCCTCCGACAGCAGTTCTTCAATAGTGCTCATGCTTAACTTCATGGAGGCAAAAGAGTCGTCGAGCATCTTTCTGATGCCTTTGGTCATTTCTTCTTCCGTATTTCCTGAGGTGAGGTCGCGCTCAAAGGATGCAAAGTCGCCTTCCTTGATGCCGAAGAACACCACGACACAGAAGTTATCCTTGATGAAGGTGATGTCGACCTTCTTATAGTGTTTACCCTTGACATCCTCGTCAGCTTCGTGTGTGTTCCAAGGGTTGAAGATGTCGAAGGTGCCATCTTCGTAGGCTGAGCTCAGTGCATAGGCATGGTAGTTGACGATGTTACTGTCGGCCGACGTTGACTCTTTTTCGTTGACGGAGTAGAGAGTGATGGGTAGCTTGTCGTCGATGAAGTGTTTCTTCATCATGTCGCGCAGTTTCTGTGCATCCACATTCTTGGTACGACAGTAGAAGGCACTCTTGCCTGTAACGGCGAAGCTGTATTCCACCTGGCGTTCCACCTCCTTTCCGTCGGACCTGGCCCCCTCGATGCCGTCGTATCCGTCGCCGTTGACCTTGGCCCAAGCCTTCTCCACGGCCATCACCCACGGGTCGTAGCTTCCTGGCTCGTTGGCAGAGACACCTCTCTTGGCGTAATGAGGATGGTTGTCCTTATTCCAGAAGCGGTTGTCGATGTCGACGTTAACCCTGTTCCCGTCTTTGTTGTAGAACTTCACGCGGAAGTATTTGTGTCCTTCTCCCAGCTCTTCCACCATGCCGTTTTTGCCAATGATGTATTCGGGCTTCTGTTGTGCTATGGCTGCCAGTGTGGCCATGAAATAACAGTCGCCGCATTGTCCTTGATGGACATCGTTCATCTCCACGCCGTCTGTGCTGGTGGGCAGGATGGATGTTTCTTGCAGTGCTGTGTACTGTATGCCGCTGTTTTCATGTTCCTTCATGCAGGGTATGACTTCGGCTTCGAGCTTGGCGGTGTCGGTCAGATCGTATTCTTTCGACGAGAAGTTGAAGAAGTCGCGGGTGGTCTCAAACCTGATTTTCTTGCGCTTAAACTCGTTGAAGGTCTCAGACATGGAAAAACCATCTTGAGCGAAGCAGTAGGGGATGTCTCTTCTGTTATCCTCCGGCCCAAAGAGCAGGGTGTCGACATCGGCATCGGTCAGCTCGAAGGTGTTCTCGTCGTTACATCCTGTTTTCTTGCTTTCAGTGGCTGACAGACGATAGCGCAGCATTAGCTTGAAGAGTGCCTTGCGGAATTGGATGAGGTCGTCGCGCTTCCATTTCGTGAAGTCTACAAGTTCGTTGATTGTCTTCAGTCCATGGTAGGCCAGCAGGTGTTGGTAATGGCACTCGGTGATATCGTTCATGTCCTTGACACAGATGTCCATCAGCTTTTGCTTGTGCCGGCGTGCATTGGCCAAGGCTTCCTCAGCCTCCTTGAGGCATCGGCGTGCATTGAGGATGATGATGAGTGCGATGATGATGCCAGCCACGATGAAACCTCCGAAGAGGATGCGCTCGAAGAGGATGTAGGTGTCGGATGGCTCATCAAAGATGCCTCCGATGATGGTTTTTGAGAGTAGCAGCCATAGCAGTGCAGCGAGGATGCCGCAGCTGAAGGCGATGAGGGCTTTCGAGCGTGCTGTTAGCTTCTTGGCGGCATCGCCGTCTACCCACTGGCTGAGCTGGAACTCCCACTGGCGTTTCTCGGCCAGGCACTGCTTGATGCGCTTGTCGGCTTTTTCGAACTCGACCACTACTTTTGCCGGCTTGTCTTCATTCTGAGGCAGGTATTTTTCCTCGATGGCTTTCTTCTTTTCCTCATACTCTTTGCGGCGCTTGGCCTCTTCTTTTTCCGAACTATCCTTGATGCGCGTGAAGTAGATGTCGCCCATGGAGACGTCCTTGTCGACGAGGCCGTCGCCCTTGCCTGACTCCAAGTAGTCCATGAAAGCGAGGCCGTAGTCGAAGCAGGTGTGTTGGGTCTTCGTTATCCTCTCACTCAACGGTATCTGAAGCCAGGTGTACGGGCCGCCTTCCTTTTGGTTGAGAAATCCGCTGGTGTAGTTGTCAACATTCTGTTTGAACCGATAGACGTGCGACTTCCTACTGTCAGATACTTGGTTGTTGATGCGGTCGAAGCCCTCGCGCTCATGGGTGATGAACTTGTCGTAGTAGAGCTCTCTGAGAAAGTCTTCACTGACTGTTTCCTGCAGTTCGTCGCTCATGTTTACCTTGGCCTGATAGCCAGAAAGGAATGTGTCCATGTTCTCCAGCTGCCAGCCGTTGGCTTTTGCCAGTTCGTCAATGAATACCAGCTTGTTGTCGGTAGCGTTGACCAGGTAATCTTTGTCGTCATCGGAGCTTTTGATAAGCAGCCCTTGTGTCTTTTCGGTGATGATGGAAGCCTCGATGGGTACGCTCATGGTTCTGAGGAATGTCTCGGCGGTGGCATCGATGCGTTTGTCGAGTTCTCTCTTGTCGCCGACAAATGGCAGTACGTTTGCTTTGAAGTATTCGTCGAGTTTCTTGTCTGGCAGATTCAGCAGCTGCTGTAGGCTTTTGTAACTGTAGTAGTCGCTCACTGCCTTTGTCCTGCTGTCGGCATCGAAGAAAACGGCGGCATTGCCGAAGAGATTGTAGATGGGCTGCGGCTCTTTGGTGTTAGTCATCTGCAGGAGCGTGTTGGAGATGTCATTATGCTGGCACAGCTCCCATACCATACGCACGATGGCATGTGCGCGACGTGAGGCGCTGATGGGCTTGTCGGCATTGTAGTCATATTTGTCCAGCAGCCAGGTGTACACACCTACGCTGTTGTTTTTGAGGCATGGCATCTCCTTTTCATATTTGGTGATGTAGAAGCCGCCTTCCTCGACAAAGTTGCACACGACGTGGATGGCATATTTCTCGGAATTGAAGTGCTCTGTGTCTGTCTGGATATCGCTGATGCATTTTGAGAGGGCTTTCAGCATAGCCTCGTCGTTCTTAATGACAAAGAATAACAGGTGCTTGTTGACTTCTTCGTGCACATGCTCCATGACGTTGTCGCGCACTTCAACTATCTTCTTCACCGTCAAGTCTTTGTAATCCATCCTGCTGAAATAGATGTGCCCCAAATAGGGTATTTGGATGTCACCTTCCGACAGCATATTGCTCAAGTCGAATAGATAGCCGATGTTCATGGTGGTCATTTTTTTTATGAGTGAAAATGCTAACTTTAAACAAGAACGGCAGGACTCCAATCCTGCCGTTCTTTGGATGATGGATGATTATGCCTCAGTCTTCTTCTTCAACTCCTGCTCCCTCTGATCCAGGGCCTCGGAGTAGGGATGATTGACCTTGCCGTTGTTCAGGGTAAGGCCGAAGCCTAAGCGCACGAAACGTTTCTCGAGGCTGTCCACCTCATCCTGAATGACTTTACGCTCTTCGTCGGCCATGAAGGTGTCTTTCTTGCCTCTGACTTCCTCGGCCCACATCTGTCCGTCGTTCACCCATTGCTTGAGCTTGATGATGTTGCCGATGGGGTCTCTGTCAAGTATGTCCATGCACTGGTCGTAGATGTCTCTCGAAAGGTCGTTGTCGTTGACAAACTTTTGGTAGCAGTCGTAGATGTTGGAGCTGTGCCTGAGTGTAGCGAAATAGTTGTAGGTACCTCCACGCTCCAAGATGATATTGTGTGCTGAGGCATACTCATGAGTGGGCTTCACGCGCAGGCCTTGCTTGTTCTTGGGATTGGAAATCAGTCCGAAGAGCCAGCCGTAGGCCCAGGCAATCTCTGCATCTTCATGCATGCCGGGCTTGATCATGTCGATGTTTTCCATGCGCTTGTCGGTGAAGGTATAGACATCTTGCTTGTGCAACTCATAGTCGTTGGCCCAACGGTCGACACCCATCAGTTTGAAGGCAGGGATGGCGGTCTCCAAGAGCATGAATGCTATTCTGTCGGGGTCGCCCAGACTGACATATTCGTAACGGTTCCATCCGTCTATCGATGCCTGGTATCCATGATTTCTGAAGATGTTGTCAGCAGCGTCGTAGGCACCTACAACCATGTTTCTCTCTGGATCCATGCCCTGTCCCCTAAAGTTCAGATAGCTCCATAGTGTCTCGAACAGCGTGTTCACCTGTCCCAGCAGTTTAAGCTGTGGGTTGGCTTCAAGGTCGCGGTTGTTGGCAATGTCGCCGTAATTGCCGTAGCATGCTATGAATAGCTGGTCGATGGAGAGATCACCGGATTGTATCTTACGGATGAGACCGTCAGCGGGCAGCAGGCTGAGAAGCTTGTTGCGCATGGCGGCCAGCGTAGCCTCGTTGACCTGCGGCTGTTCCGCAAAGACACTGGCAATGTATTCGTTAAGGGCAGTAGTGGCCTGCTGGTTGAGTGCCATGTTGTCAGCATCGTGCTGCTCAAAGTACTCTTTGAAATAGGCATCAGCAAAGACGGTTTCATTGACGGCGGCCTTCGATGGACGGTAGTTGTTGTTCTCCCTGATGAGTTGCTCCTTGAGTACACGGTATAAGGAATGTACGGTGTTATATGCTCCGGTGACATTGGTCTGAGAGCCGTTGACAGTCTCTACAACATCTTCCTTGTAGTAGGTGTCTATAATATTTAGCATCTCCTCGAAAACAGCTACGGCTTCCCTCTTCCTGATGGTCTCTACCTTGAGCCATGCCAGCGTAGGATTCTGAGGCTTGCTGGTGTCAAAGCGTACTTTGTTGAGATACTGAGTGATGGCACCTTGTTGAATGGGCAACTTGTTGCCGAAGCCCAGGAAGCCACTGCTACTGTTTTCTTCTATCGTGGTCTTGAGAAGACGCAGTTCCCTGGTGTCAATCTTTGTGAATTGTGTCTCATGCTGTTCAAGCTCGTCCTCGAGGCCTTTTTTCATGTCGGCAATAATCCCCTTCAGATACATTGCCAGGTCGGGGAAGGCACCGAAGCCCAGCCCCGTCATGTGGTCGTCGAGCAGGTTGCGTAATTTCTGGAGCAACTCGCTTTTCTTGTTGGCAAAATCCCTCACCATCTCCTGTGCTACGGTGCCGATGTTGGTCAGGTAGCGAGTCTTGCTGGTTTCTACGCCAGCAGCAGCATCTTTGCCTGTGGCTACGGCAGCCATGCTGGCTCCCGTCAGACGCCTGTCAGTCATGTCAATGATGGTGTCAATCAGTTCGTTTTGCTGGGCCCGGGTGTCCTGTCCCTCCAAATTGACCATTACGCCCTCGTTTAGCCTGTTGTTGTTGAGGAATTCCTCAACAATGAGGTTGGAGGTGGTGTTGCTTGTGCCAGTCTTGAACTGTTGCAAGTAACCTAACAGCTTTCTGTTCAACAGGTACTTTACCAGCTCCTGTCGGTTAAAACGCAGTTCGCAATAGCCCAAGCTACTATAGTTCTGGAACTTGCCCCTCACATTGTTCATCTTGTGCTGGGAGTTGACATAGCTGGATGTCAAGGCAGTGGAGTCAGCAGCTATTGAACCGGCAATGAATGAAGCCACATAGTTGGATGCTTCAGGCAGCGTATGTACGTTGCCCCTGCTGGTGAGCGAGTCAATGAGGTAGATAGCATCGTAGATGACGCGCTCGCCCTGAGATGGATAGTTGTTGTAGTCCTGTTTGTCGTCTTGCACTTCTCTGGACTGTGGCGAGTGTCTGGTAGGATCGGCCAAATCGAAGGTGTAGTCAAGTTCCGAGAGGGCAGTATAGGCATTCATAAAGATATTGCTGGTGTTGGGCTTCCCCTCAAAGAATTTTGGCAGGAAGAATACACCGAAAATCTTATCCATTCCTGCGTTAGTGCTATACTGCACGTTGACTCCTGCTTTCTGCAGCATACGTGACATGTCTTGGAAAGCACTGCTGCCTGTGCCGCCAGCTAACGAGGCGATGACGTAGACGGAAATACCGCCGTTCCCCACATTGTATCCTCTGGCCTGCTGCGAAGTGCTGAGGCTGGCACTCCTAAGGGCATTCACTGTGTTGTTCAGCGTATTGATAATATCGCGTGCACCATTGAGGAAGTGTGCTCGTCCGACTACGCGGAATCCCCCGGCTCCATGTCCTTGCATGCGCGCTGAAACAGCGGCCAGTTTGTCTATGTCCAGCTTTTCGGTACAGGTCCTGTCCTCTTTTATCACCCCCATACCTGGACTGGGAATTTTCAGAAATTCGTTTCTTTCAATTCGGTATTTGAAATCCTCGAATGACTGTCCGTCGTAATAGTACTTGAACGGAGTTCCATCATCGTTTTTGGGGTCATCAGTGTCAAACTCGAGGAACTTCACCAGTGGTGGAATCTCACCGTAGGTGCGTAGCATCCTTTTTTTGATGTCACAAATCACGGTCTGGCCTGTTCCGCCAAGACCCACAATCAAGGTTCTTGAAATGTCTTTTTTAGCCATAGTTGTTTTTTTATTAATGATGATATGATAATTGTTTTTAGTTTTTGGCCATTAGAAGATGTACCGGATGACTATCTCATTGCCTTGTTCGTCAGTAAGGCCCTTCACTTCGTCATCGACATGGACTATCGAGCCTTTAGTCAGATAGGCACCATTGCACTCCAGTACGCAGCCCTTGATTTCCTTCACACAGGGACCGCGGAAGGAAATGAAACGCTTCTTCACAAAGACGATGTCAGTCCCTTCTTCCAATTGGATAGCCATTTTCTCAAGCTCGGCTTTAACGGAAACCATTTTCTTGCCTTTCAGGTTGACTGTCTCGTGTCCTAACTGCAGCATACCCTTTGGGAACTTGGCCTGAGAGTTGAACAGCCATGCAGTTAACAGCCCCAGCACAATGAGGACGATGGCAGGAATGAGGAGCCGTTGCCACAAGGGGGGTGGGGGAGGGAGAATGTAGGTTATTTGAAACTCACCATTGAGTGCTTCCTTCTCAAACTCTAAAGCATCGGTCACCTCGCTAACATGCATGGCAAGGGTATAATCGCCATCAGGCGTGTCTTCCTTGCCTTCAATGGTTAGGGCAATGCCTTCCTGTCCGTTGGCAAACTCCTTGTATTCGTTGGCACGGATGGTGAACATATTATCCTTCAGTGTACCTTGAGAGAAACTATAGTCGAACTTGTCCCAGTCACCGCTCAATTCCCATGTAATGAACACGTCATCAGCCTTAGCCTGTTGGTCAAATTCCAACTCAAGGCTTTTGACCATCTTATCGCCCTGTTTTAAGTTATCGGCCTTGGCCTGTGTGATGGCAAATGCCATCAGCGATAATATAAATAATACCTTTTTCATTCTTTTCAATAGAGTTTGATTGTTGGTTGAGTTAATGCCATCCCATTCCCTTTTTCGTGGTCACTTTTGGCGCCGGCTTGTTCCTTGCCTGAATGACGAATCCACCAGGCTGGAAACGAAGTACCTTGTCGCTTTGGCTGCAGCCGGGCAAGCCCACAAAGATGTCGCACTCGCAGGTTGACTCGTTTCTGAAATCCAGCGAGAATTTCACCTTGTACTTACCGTTTTCCAGCTTCTGAGCCATCTGCTTATTGATGTCCACTGAGGGAGTTATTGTGACATTGGGGACAACGTTTTCAGTGCCTCTCTTTTTGATGGAGTCTATTCTGAGACTGAATTTCATCTCGGAGAAGAGAGTCTCGTTGTCTATAAGAAAATGCTGCTCAAAAGATTTCGAACCACCCAGGACGCAATTCACGGTTTTAAACAGTGGGGTAATAGTCAGGAATTTAGCAAAACCTTTAACGATGCTGCAGTCGTCGGTGTCATCGATAATGTTGGCAACATCCTGAGGTGCCATGTCGCGCAGGTCAACATAGTACAGATAGTCATAATCGCCCTTCCAACTTTCGTAGTTGTGAAGTACGCTGGCAAGGTCGGCCCCTGGCTGCTCTTCCTTACCGTCGGTAATCAAATAGATTCTTCTGTTGTAATGAGATGTGGAATAGTTGTCATACACATGTTTGATGGCCTTGTCGAGGCTGAATGAAATCCATGTGTTCCTGCCATCGACGTTGATATTCCTCACTGCATCCTTGGCCTTCTCCTTGTCGCTGGCAGAATTGATTTCAAATTTCTGTGGACCATAAATGTTTTTGTCGAAAGTAAAGAGCAGAATAGTTGATGGTTCCGGCACTCCGTCAATCCATTCGTAACAGTAATTCTGAACATCGGCCCATATATCAGTCCCGCCATGCCCCGTCATTGACATTGTTTTATCAAGGACGAGGCAGTGCACAAACGGGTTGCTTGAATCCTGAGCTTTCAAGGCTTGAACAGAGCAAAGAAATAATGCCCATAATATAAGAAATGTCTTTTTCATGTTGATAGGGTGTAATATAGTTGACGTTCTAAGTTGGGTGCAAATATACAAATTATTTTCTTATTCCATTAGAAAATGTTGAAAAAATAAGTTGCAAATATTATTTTATTGTTCTTTATGCTTTTTTGTCCTCGTTTTTTCTTATTTTTGCGCACAATAACAAAGTATGATAAAGAAAGAAGATACCTTATATGAATAAATCGCTTTTTTAGGACTATATGGAAAAACTGGAACTTACTTTGAAACGGATGTTCAGGCGTGAAGCCTACACCATCGGACGGCTGTATGTCAACGGCGTCCCTTTCTGTGATACACTCGAGAACACCGACCGGGGGCTTAGCCATGCCATGCCTCTGGAAGAACTGCGAAGGAGAAAGGTGGATGGAAAGACGGCCATCCCTACGGGAACCTATCAGATTACCATGCGTCATAAGAGCCCCAAGTTCTCGAAAATTGATTATTACCACAACTTCTGTGGCGGCTATATGCCCCGCTTGCTCCGTGTGCCAGGCTTTGAGGGAGTACTCATACATCGCGGCAACGAGGAGGGCGCAACAGAAGGATGCCTTTTGGTGGGTGACAATACAAGCAAGGGAGGCCTGTCGCACTCAAAGGACAAATGGGAGCTGCTCATGAATAAGTATCTGCTGCCCGCTAAAGAAAATAGGATTCCCATCACGATAACAATAGCCTGAACGTCCATATTGGTGCTTGGTTACTGTTGAAAGTGCGGCTTTTTCGCCATTCCTTGCAGGAAAAGGAAATAAAAACGCGGAAAAATAGCGCTATCTGAATAAATAATTGTAACTTTGCACCGTTTTTTCTTACAAAGCGAAAGGTTAATGGATCAAACAGGATTGAACAGTGGGCCTCAGGCAATCACCGGCTCTGAGGCGCTGATGCTGGCCTTGAAGGCTGAGGGCGTGGAGACCATCTTCGGCTATCCTGGCGGTAGCATCATGCCCGTCTACGATGCACTCTACGACTATACGCGAGGGCCGAAGAAAGCCTTCGACCACATCCTTGTGCGCCATGAGCAGGCAGCCACACATGCCGCTGAGGGCTATGCCCGTGTTAGCGGTAGGGTGGGGGTGGCCATCGTCACCAGCGGACCGGGAGCTACCAACACACTGACCGGCGTGGCCGACGCCATGCTCGACTCTACACCCATCGTCGTCATTGCCGGCCAGGTGCCCATCGGCGCACTGGGCACGGACGCCTTCCAGGAGGTGGACCTCGTAGGCGTGGCACAGCCCATCTCGAAGTGGAGCTACCAGATACGCCATGCTGAGGACATCGCCTGGGCTGTCAGCCGTGCGTTCTACATCGCACGCAGCGGCAGGCCGGGGCCGGTGGTGCTCGACTTCCCGAAGAACGCACAGGTAGAGACGGTGGAGTTCAAGGCGGAGCATGTGGACTTCATCCGCTCTTACGTGGCTTATCCGAAGCTGAGCGATGAGGCCGTGCAACAGGCAGCCGAGCTCATCAACAACGCGAAGAGACCCCTCGCGCTGGTGGGACAGGGCGTGGAGCTGGCCGGAGCTCAGGAGGAGCTGAAGACTTTCCTCGAGAAGGCCGACATCCCCGCTGGCCGCACCATGCTGGGCCTGAGTGCGCTGCCCTCCAACCATCCGCTGAACGTGGGTATGCTGGGGATGCATGGCAACTATGCCGTCAACCTGAAAGAGCAGGAGTGCGACGTGCTCATCGCCATCGGTATGCGCTTCAGCGACCGTGTCACAGGCAATACGAAGACCTACGCCAAGCAGGCGAAAGTGATTCATTTAGACATCGACAAGAGCGAGATAGACAAGAACGTGAAGACCGACGTGGCCGTGGTGGCCGACTGCAAGGAGTCGCTGCCCGCTATCACTGCCTTGCTTCAGCCGGCCAGCCACAAGGAGTGGCGTGAGTCCTTCAAGCCTCTGGACGAGCAGGAGCGGCAGCAGGTGATTGAGCCTGCCATCCATCCGCAGGACGGGCCGCTGCTGATGGGCGAGGTGGTGAATGCCGTGGCCGAGCTGTCGCCCGACGATACGGTGCTCGTCACCGATGTGGGTCAGAACCAGCTCTTCTCCACCCGCTATTTCAAGTACCACCATCAGCGCAGCATCTGCACCAGCGGAGGTCTGGGCACGATGGGCTACGGTATGCCGGCGGCCATCGGCGCCACCTTCGCTGCGCAGCGCACCGTGGTATGCTTCATGGGCGACGGCGGCTTCCAGATGAACATCCAGGAGCTGGGCACCATCATGGAGCAGCAGGCTAAAGTGAAAATGATTCTGCTGAACAACAACTATTTAGGCAATGTACGCCAATGGCAGGACATGTTCTGGCAGCGCCGCAAGTCGTTTACGAAGATGCTCAATCCCTGCTATGAGCTCATCGCCCAGGGCTACGGCATAGGCTACGAGGCTGTTACCGACCGTAAGGACTTGCACGCCGCCGTCGGCAGGATGCTCGCCACCGACGGACCCTTCATTCTCGAGTGTGCCATCAAGGAAGACGACGATGTGCTGCCCATGACGCCGCCGGGAAAGAATGTCGACGACATGATGCTTTCTTTGAGTTAAGAGTTTAGAGTTAAGAGTTTAGAGTTAAGAGTTAAGAGTTTAGAGTTAAGAGTTTAGAGTTTAGAGTTGAATGGAAGAGAACAAGAAGCTATATACCTTGCTGGTTTATTCCGAGAACATCGCCGGTATCCTCAACCAGATAACGGCAGTCTTCACCCGTCGGCAGGTGAACATCGAGAGCCTCAACGTGTCGGCCTCGAGCATCCCTAATGTGCACAAATACACCATCACGGCGTGGAGCGACGAAGACCAGATTATCAAGATTACACGGCAGATAGAGAAAAAAATAGACGTGGTGAAGGCCAACTACTTCACCGACGACCAACTGTTTATCCGTGAGTCGGGCCTCTACAAGCTTGCCACCGATGCGGTGCTGCAGAACCCCGAGATTAGCCGCACCATCCGTCGCCACGATGCCAGCATCATCGAGGTGAACCCCACCTACGTCATCGTGATGAAATATGGCATTACCGACGACATCATCTCCCTCTACCGTGCCCTTGATACTTTCGGCTGTGTCCTGCAGTACACCCGTTCCGGCCGCATCGCCGTCACCCGTGGCATGCAGGAACAGGTGAGCGAGTTCCTGGAACAGCGGGAGAAGAGTCAGCAAGACGCACGCTGACAACAGGATACAATGGGGTGAGCTGAGAAAGATAAATGAAAAGGAGGTGAACACCTATGATGGGTGTTCACCTCCTACTTGATTTGTGATAGTCCTGATGGCCTTACTTCACCATGACCTTCTTGCCGTTGATGATGTAGAGACCCTTCTGAGCCTTCAGCACCTTCTGGCCTGAGAGCGTGTAGATGCCGTTGGCCACATCGTCAGCATTGAGACTCTTGATGCAGTCAGTGACGCCGCTATACTCTGCGATGATCCAGTCGATGTTGCCATTGGTGGGCAGCTTGTCAGCATAGCAGGGCTTGCCAGCTTCCTTGTCAGCAGCGTTGGTGCCGACGAAGCGGCCAGCGGTCACGAGGTTGTTGATGCGATAAGCACCGTCGGCCAGAGCCGTGAACGACCATGCCACTTTCTTATCCTCAGCTGTCGACATCGTCCAGGCGTTGGTGCCAGCCAGGCCTACGAAGAATGTGCTGGTCTCGTTGGCTAAATAGAACTGACCGGCGTTCTCTGCCTCAATGAATTTCACAGGCGTGGCCTCCTCCTGGATGCTGATGCCACTCTCGGCGAGCGACATGTAGAGAGGTGTCTCGACATCAAGACGGAGCTGGAAGGTGTAAGCCTTGTCGGCATCGGGAGCGCTGATGGCAGGAGCGAATGTGCTGAGGAAAGCGTTGAGCGCAACGACAGCATCTTTCACGGCATCTTCCGACTCCTTTGCGTCGTAGGCTGCCTGTGCGGCGGCAATAGCCTGAGTGAGCGGCTCAATCTCGCTTGCGGCATACTGGAACAGACCGTCGCCGATGGCGTATGTGTCGGCCTGTGCCTGTGCAGCATTGATGGCATCCTGCAGTTCTTTGAGTGCTACCTCAATGGCGGGAACGCTTACCAGCTGCAAGTGGCTCACGTAGAGAGCCGGAGTCTGCTGTAAAGGTAAATTGTTGGCGCCAGTGCCATAGCCCAAGCTGATGGTGATGGGGCTGTTCTCGGCCAGGGTGAACATGATGGCGTGGGTTGTCCAGGCGCTGCCACCCTTCATCCACTCAGTGCTCTCGTCGGTGTAGACGGTCTCGCCTACGGTGACGGTGAAGCGGTTCTCATAGTTGGCGCTTGTCGTGGAGGCATTGACGTTCTCTACGTCATAGACCAGCGAGTAGGATCCGGCAGGTACCTCGGCCGTGGTCTGTGTGTAGGAAGAGAAGCTGCTTGCCCAGCGAGCCTCGAAGCCTGCTGCAAACTCAGTGGCGAGGTGTGACTCGTCGGCTGTCGGAGCAGTGAATTCATTACGTATCTTCGCCGTTCCACCAATCTGATACATGCCGATGTCTTTGAAACTCTCAGAGAGAACTGCTGTCCAACCAATGGGGTCAGCCTCGGGGTTGAAGGCGGCATTGACAATGTAGCCGTCGTCAGCGGGATTGTTGGCCTTCTCGTAGGCCTCGAGGGCTTTCACCAGATTGTAGATAGCCTCACCAATGGTAATGATGCTGCCGCCTTCTATCTGGTAAGAGATAACGGCTGTAGCAACAGCTGCGTAGGCAGCCTCAAGTGCAGACACATCCTTGCCTTCTGCCTTGCCGGCTTGGATAATGCCACCAACTTCTTCAAGGAATGAGGGCATGACGTCAACCATGTCGTCCTTGGCCTTGCTGGCAGCAGCGACGATGGCGATGAGATCGTTGGCATCCATAGCGGTCTTGAGGGCAGCCAGGTCATCGAGGATGGTCTTGTTGTCCATCACCTCGAAATAGCTGATGAGCTTTGCGAGGTCCTCCTTCATATACGGGAGAGCCTTTTCGGTCAGGGCGTCAATGGCAGCCTTGAGCTCGAGGAAGGATCCCGACTCAATGGCGGCTTGTGTAGCTGCGAGCTCTTCCTTCAGTGCCTCAAGAGCAGTGTTGTCGAAAGTCTTGGCAAATTCGATGATTTCCTCAAGTGCATGTACGATGTAAGGCTTTGCGTTGTTGATCAGCGGGAACAGTGCACTGGCAAGCTCTTCCAACGTGGCGTCTTCTTTTGCCACAGCGCCTTTAGCAGCAGCGATAAGCTCAGCCAGATCCTCAACCTTCAGGCTCTCAATCAGCGGGATAGCCTGTTCCAGGACTTTCTTCAGGTAAGCCTTCACCGTGGCCTCGAAGGTTGCATGAGCAGCCTCTATGCTCTCCACGGTAGCATCCTCGGCTTCGAGTGCGGCCTGAGCGGTGGTGATGGCTGCGTCAAGGTCGGGGAATCCGTAAGCCGACACTGCTTCGATGCACTCCTGAAGCTTGAGCTTAGCCTCGGCAAGGTCGGCAGCAGCATTAAGCTCAGCGGCCTCCTCAGCGGTCACGTCGCCGGTCTTTACAATGTAAATCATGTCAAGGCCCATGTTATTGCTACCTGCCTTCAGCATAATGATGTCAGTCTCTTTACCAATGGCAAATTCATCAGAATCAAACTCCTGAATATTGACCGTTGTGCAGTGGAATTTGGCAACTTCTACGGCTCCTGCCCTGAAAGTCCAATCGCTGGAGGGAGTCTTGCTGGCATCGTAGATAATGGCATGAATCTTGTACTTACCGGCAGCCAGCGTTGCAAGCTTAGTGTCGGCGGTGGCATAGGCCGAAGCTGAATTGGAACTGCGGATAGCCGTGTTGGGGCTGTTGCAGGGGGTCAGGCCCTCAACATCTTCACCCTCGGTCAGGAATACCACGTTGTCAACATCGCTAACAGCAGCGTAATCGATGTCCTCGACCTGATTGTCCTGGGTAAGGTTGAAGCTGTAATTATACTCCTTGTTGGTTGCACCCTTGGTGTAGAGCTGGCCGTCAACGGCATTGTACTTGCGATAAGGAACAGTCACTTTTGCTGTTTCGTAGCTGAAGCTCTCGGTGACGCGGGCAGCAGTGCCGGCGCACATCTCGTTCACGGTGTAGCTGAAGTTCTGAGCCTTGTGGAATTTCACCGTGATGACTGACGAGCCATCCTCAGCAACAGTCTTGCCCTCGGTATCATCGCTGTCATAAACATAAGTGTCCTCACCTATGGTGATGTTGGCCTTGTCGGCATCGCTAAGAGTGATAGTTGCTCCGCCAACGGCATCGTATGTGACAGGATCCTTCAGCGTGTTGCCGTCCATGTCAACATAGTTTACGGTGTAGGTCGTAAGCACCACAGCGTTGTTGGGCTTGTAAACGGAAATCTTGCTGATAAAGCCGGCATTCTTGTTTCCACAGAAGCCTACGTAGGCATTCTCGGCAGCAGTGATGGTGCAGTAATACGATTTACTGTCTCCACTTGCCACATACGTGAATGTGCCGTCGGGGTCACCATTACCATTCGTCAGCGTCATCACATTTGCTGCGTTTTGGTTGCACTCGAATACGACGAGCCAGCCTGTGGTAAGGTCGTCGCCAAAGATGGCGGCTGAACGACCGGCATTGACGCAATAGAGACCTTTGTCTTGACGGTTCCACCAGCCTTTGCCGGAACCGTCAGCATTGGCCCATGCCTGCATGGCAATCCATCCGGCGGCAGCCTCAGGAGCAGTCAGGATGGTCAGCGCCTGTTGTTTCTTGTTGCCAGTGTCATACGCTGTGTAGGCACAAGCACCAGAACCTTCGATGGCCGTGCCATCGCCCCATGTAATTGACTTCACTAATGTGTAGTCGTTTACCAAGTCAGGGTCAGCGGCCCAAGCACCCGTTACGACGAGCGACATCATGCCTAAAAGCATTGTCTTTAGTAATTGTTTTTTCATAAGATTATGTTTTAGTAAATAAATAAAAAAGGTTTACGGCTGCAAAAATACAAAATAATCCCCGAATTGCCAAACAATTCGGGGATTTTCATTTTTAAAATTTTATTTACATCATGCCGCCCATTCCGGGATTGCCCATCGGCATGGCGGGTTCCTTCTCGGGCTTATCTACGATGAGGCACTCGGTTGTGAGGAACATGCCGGCGATGCTGGCAGCGTTCTCCAGTGCTACGCGAGCCACCTTGGCGGGGTCGATGATGCCGGCCTTGCGCAGGTCCTCGTACTCGTCGGTGCGTGCGTTGTAGCCGTAGTCACCCTTGCCCTCGCGCACCTTCTGCACAACGACGGCACCCTCGGCACCACCGTTGACGGCAATCTGGCGCAGCGGCTCCTCGATGGCGCGGCACACAATGTTGATGCCTGTCTGCTCGTCGGCGTTGTCGCCCTTCAGCTCGGCCAGCTTCTCCTGAGCACGCACGTAGGTGGTGCCGCCGCCGGCCACGACGCCTTCCTCGATGGCGGCGCGAGTAGCGCACAAAGCATCGTCGACGCGGTCTTTCTTCTCCTTCATCTCCACCTCGCTGTTGGCACCGACGTAGAGCACTGCCACGCCACCTGCCAATTTGGCAAGACGCTCCTGCAGCTTCTCCTTGTCGTAGCTGCTGGTGGTGAGCTCAATCTCCTTCTTAATCTGGTTGACGCGGTCCTTGATGGCCTGCTTGTCGCCAGCACCGTTGACGATGGTGGTGTTGTCCTTCGAGACGGTCAGCTTCTCGCAGGTGCCCAGCATCTCGAGCGTAGCCTGCTCCAGCTTCAGGCCCTTCTCCTCGCTGATGACGGTGCCGCCAGTCAGCACGGCGATGTCCTCGAGCATGGCCTTGCGGCGGTCGCCGAAGCCAGGAGCCTTGACTGCGCAGATCTTCAGGCCGCCACGCAGACGGTTGACCACGAGGGTGGTAAGAGCCTCAGAGTCCACATCCTCGGCGATGACCAGCAGCGGGCGTCCGCTCTCAGCGGCAGGCTGCAGGATGGGCAGGAAGTCCTTGATGTTGGAAATCTTCTTGTCGTAGATAAGGATGTAAGGGCTGTCCATGACGCACTCCATCTTCTCAGAGTCGGTGACGAAGTAGGCTGACAGATAGCCACGGTCGAACTGCATACCCTCGACGACGCCGATGTGTGTATCGCGGCTCTTCGACTCCTCTATGGTGATGACGCCATCCTTCGAAACCTTGCGCATGGCCTCGGCCAGCAGCTCGCCAATCTCCTTGTCGTTGTTGGCAGAGACGGTGGCCACCTGCTCAATCTTGTCGTAGTTGTCGCCCACCTGCTCGGCATTCTGCTTGATGTAGTCAACGACAGCGGTGACGGCCTTGTCGATGCCACGCTTCAAGTCCATGGGGTTGGCACCTGCGGTGACGTTCTTCAGTCCCTCGCTGACGATGGCCTGAGCCAGCAGCGTGGCGGTGGTGGTGCCGTCGCCGGCATCGTCGCCCGTCTTCGAGGCTACGCTCTTCACGAGCTGTGCGCCAGTGTTCTCAAAGTGGTCTTCCAACTCTATTTCCTTGGCCACGGTCACACCGTCCTTGGTAATCTGCGGAGCACCGAACTTCTTCTCAATCACTACATTGCGGCCCTTCGGTCCGAGGGTCACCTTCACTGCGTTTGCCAACTGGTCAACGCCCTGCTTCATCAGCTCGCGGGCTTCGATATTGAATTTAATTTCCTTTGCCATGGTTATTTTTTTTTGTTTTGTTATTTCGTTATTACGTTATCACGTTATGACGTTATCACGACATTTCGTTATCACGTTATGACGTTATCACGTTATCACGACATTTCGTTATCACGTTATCACGTCATTTCTTTATTACGATGATTATTTCTCGATGATGGCGAGAACATCGCTCTGGCGCATCATCAGGTATTTGGTGCCGTCGAGCTCAATCTCTGTGCCGCTGTACTTGCCATAGAGCACTTCGTCGCCTTCTTTCAGGATCATCTCTTCGTCCTTTGTGCCCTTGCCGGCAGCCTTAATGGTGCCATGGAGGGGTTTCTCTTTTGCGGTGTCAGGAATGATGATGCCGCCAATCTTCTCTTCAGCCGGTGCGGGCAATACCAGCACGCGGTCAGCTAATGGTTTAATGTTCATAATGGTTCTTTTTATTTTAATGTTATACATTATTATATTATATACGTAGAGTAGGGTAGCGCTTTGCTGCACTCTGCCAAAGCACCTGCCAAAAGCGTGCCAAAAAGAAAAAGGCTGACACATTGTCAGCCTTTTGTCCGAACAATATCCGGGTGTGTGCCAAAGTGCTTGGCTTTTCCGTCTGGTTTGTCAAGAAAAGTTCCGTGCTGTGCGGTTATACAACTTTGGGCATGTTGTTTTACAGGTTTTTCAGCCCGCAGGTGTCTGTAACCTCTTCACTTTTATTGTTTTTAAAATTGTCCGTGATTTTCTTTACATTTCGGACTTTTCGTCCGAAGCCTTCGGACAGTCAGTCCGAAGCCTTCGGACAAAGAGTCCGAAGCCTTCGGACTTTTTTTGAGTGGCTCCATTTTAAAATGTCTCTTCCCGCCAAACTATATCAGCGTGGCCTGCCCACCGGTCGGGTGGTACACGTTTAATAGACCTTTGCTTTTCTTGGCTGCTGCCACCCCGTGAATCATACGGGTTAGTACAGCGTGAACTTGTTGGCAAAGATTTTGTGACCTTTGTAGTAGAGTTCGAAAGTGTATTCGCCCGGCTCGTAGAAGGATTGCGTGGCGTTGCCCCATCCGCTGAGCCACACTCCCTGATTGTGCTCTCCCACCAACACCTCGAAGCTGCTGTCGTTGGTGTAGCCGTCGGGTGAGTTGGAAGAGTGGTCGAGGTTGCCCTTCTTGTCAATGATCTTGTAGGTGAACTTCTGATTGACCGTAGCGTGGCCGGTAGGCATCAGTGAGTTGTAGACGAGGTGTGGCGTGAGATAACGCATATCTTCGGCCTTGAGCCTGAGCGACAGTCCCTCAATGGTCTCACTATTGAGGCGGTTGGCAAAATTGGCCTCGGTGACGTAGATATAGCCCATCTGACTGGCCAGCTTGTCTCGCCTGTTGCTCAGGTCGTCGTCGTCGGGCAGCGCTTCGGCAGCCTCCTTGTAGAGGTCGTAGGCCGTGCGGTAGTCATTATGCTCCATGAGGTTCTTGGCCAGCTCGATGTATTCCTGCTTCTGCTTCTTCACCTTCTTCTCGTAGAGCTTTTGCAAGCCGCTAAGCTTGTCATAGACGTCAGGCAGAGCGTTGGCGTGCTTCTCTTCCATCTTCTGAATGGGGCGGAACAGCGTCCTGGCATCTTCCAGCTCGGGGAAGTCGTTGGCCTTGTTGATGGATGCACGGCATTTCTCCACCTTCTCTTCGTACTCTTCCTGTGCGGCCTCGGCAGCCTTTTCCTCTTCACTCTTGTTGAAGAACAAGAAATAGGCACCGATGCCGAGTCCTGCCACTACGAGCAGGGTGAGGACGGTATAGAGAAGGCCATGCCCCTTCTCCTCCTGAGATTCGGAATAAGTAGTGCCAGGATCCGTGTATGGCTCCTGCGGCCTCTGTGGCTGTTGCGGCCTCTGTGGCTGTTGCGGGCTTTGTGGCGACAGGGGACTTTGGGGCCCCTGTGGCTGCAGAGGAGTTCCACCGATGATGGGGGCTATGCGCTTCAGGATATCGTCGACCGACTGTGGACGCTTTTTGCGCGACGGCTGCATCATCCAGACGATGAGGTTGCGCATGGGCTGGCTCATCTCTGCAGGGAAGTCGAAGGCATCGCCCTCGGAGAGCGCTGTTGACGATGGCGGCTGATGGAAAGTCTGCATGTAGTAGAGCGTGGCGCCGAGGGCATAGAAGTCTGTCCAGGGGCCGAACTTGTCCATCGCCTGTTCCACCTGCTCCACAGGTGCGTAGCCAGGCGTGTAGCACAGGGCTGATGATGTCTGGCTGCCGTTGGAGTTGAGCTGCTTGCTGGCTCCGAAGTCGATGAGGAAAGCGTCGCCCCGCTTGTTGAGCATGATGTTGCCGGGCTTGATGTCGAGGTGCCAGATGTTCTGCGAGTGCACCTTCTTCAGCGCATCGAGCACCTGTGGCAGGATGTGCCATGTCTGCTCTTCGCTGACGGCCTTTCCGCTATGCTTGATGAGCTCAGCCAATGACTCACCGTCGATATAGTCCATGACATAGTAGACGGTGCTGTTTTCCTCAAAGAGGTCATGCACCTTGACGATGTGCTTGTTGCTCAGATTGCGCAGACGGATGGCCTCTTTCCTGAACTTGTCTTTCTGGCTTTCGTAGGAGTCATGGTTGTCAGGCACGCTGACGGTGACGTTGTTGCCGTTGCGCATATTGACACCACGCATGAAGAATTCCTTCAAGGCGTAGAGCTCGTTGAAGGCCACGTTGCGCACCAGATAGGTGTTACCGAAGCCTCCCGAGGCCAGCTGTCGCTCGATGCGATAAGTACCGCCTCTGAGCAGGGTGCCCTGAGCCAGCATAGTGCTTGTATCCATAAGCCCATCCCCATCTCCCTCCTCCACGGAGGAGCCTGGGGTCTCCTTTTTTTGTGTGTTACTCTTCCGGTTTCATGTTGGTGTAGACGGTCTGCACGTCGTCGAAGTCCTCGAGCTTCTCCACCATCTTGTCGATGGCTTCACGCTGCTCGGGTGTGACGTCCTTCAGATCGTTGGGTATGCGGGTGAACTCTGCGCCCGTCACCTCAAATCCGTCGGCCTCCAAGTGCTTCTGAATGGCGCTGAACGACGAGGGGTCGCCGTAAATGGTCACCTCGCCCGTCTCCTCATCCTCGTCGAAGTCGTCTTCCACGCCGAAGTCAATGAGGTCGAGAATCAGCTCGTCCATGTCCAGTCCGTCCTTTTTCTTGAAGGTGAACACGGCCTTATGGTCGAAGAGGAACGAGAGGCTTCCCTGTGTGCCGAGGTTGCCCGAGAACTTGTTGAAGACTGAGCGCACGTCGCCTACGGTGCGAGTGGTGTTGTCGGTCAGCGTCTCGACGAAGATGGCCACGCCGTGGGGGCCGTAGCCCTCGTAGTTCACTTCCTTGTAGTCGGCATGGTCCTTGCCCATGGCGTTCTTGATGGCACGCTCGATGTTGTCCTTCGGCATGTTCTCGCGCTTGGCGTTGGCGATGCAGGCGCGCAGTGCGGGGTTCATGTCAGGCTCTGGGCCTCCGGCCTTGACGGCGATGGCTATCTGCTTGCCAATCTTGGTAAATGTCTTGGCCATGTGGCCCCATCTCTTCAGCTTTGTAGCTTTACGGTATTCAAATGCTCTTCCCATAGTTTTTATTTTTTATGCTATTTCGTTATCGCGTTTTCTCGTTTTTCGTTTTCTCGTTTTTTGTTTTCTCGTTTTTCGTTTTCTCGTTATCACGTTATCACGTTATTACGTTATCACGCTTTCTCGTTATAACGTTATGACGTTATAACGTTATCACGCTTTCTCGTTATAACGTTATTACGTGATCTCGTTATAACGCCCTTTTTATCTTAGTTCGGCGCCCAGCTGCTTCTTCAGGCTGGCGATGAGCTTCTGCATGATGGCGTCAATCTGCTTGTCGTTCATGGTCTTCTCCTCGTCCTGCAGGATGAAGTTCACGGCATACGACTTCTTGCCAGCGGGTAGGTTCTTGCCTTCGTAGACATCGAAGAGCTCGACACGCTTCAGCAGTTTCTTCTCTGCCTGACGGGCCGTCTGCTCAATCTGGGCAAACTCCACGGCATTGTCCACCAGCAGGGCGAGGTCGCGGCTGACGGCGGGATGCTTGGGAATGTCGGTGAACAGCACCTCGTTCTTCTTCGTGGCCTTCATCAGCTGCGTCCAGTTCAGCTCGGCAAAGAAGACGGGCTGCTGCAGGTCGAACTGTTTCAGCAGCTTTTTCGCGAGGATGCCCATCTCGATGAGTTTCTTGCCGCCACGGTTCTCGATGACGATGCCGGCTGAGAAGACCGGATTCTCGCTAGGCTTTGTCACCAGCTGGCCTTGCTTCATGCCAATGCGCTGAAGGATGTTCTGCACGTGGGCCGACAGCTCGAAGTAGGTGCTGTCCTCGTTGGGGTGTGCCCATGAGCCTTCCACGCGCTTGCCAGTGATCCAGATGCCGCAGAAGTACTCCTCCTTGTAGGCCTGCATGGGGTCGTCGGCGTTCTGCTTCTCAGGGCTGAAGAAGTAGCAGTTGCCAAACTCGAAGAATTTCAGGTTGGGGTTCTTACGCTTTACGTTGTGCTCAATGCTTTCCAATCCGCCGTAAAGCAACGTCTGTCGCATGACGCCGAGGTCGCTTGACAGTGGGTTCATAATCTTCACCACTGTCTCGCTCTCGCCATAATAGGCTGTCTTCGTCAGCGAGTTGTTCAGAATCTCGTTGAAGCCGGCACCCACGAGCTGCTCGCTGACCAGGTTCTGCAGCTTGTGCTTGCGGTCTTCCTCGCCTTTGATGACGAGCGAGGACTTCAGCTGCGTAGGAATCTCCACATTATTATATCCGTAGATGCGCAGGATGTCCTCCACCACGTCGCAGGGACGGGTCACGTCCACACGGTAGGCGGGCACCTCTATCAGCAGGCCGTCGGCGCTTTCGCTGAGCACTTTCATCTCCAAGCTCTCACAGATGCTCTTGATGTTCTCCACGGCGATGTCCTTGCCCACGAGCGAGTGTACATAGTCGTACTTCAAGTCCACCTTTGCATTTTCTATTGGGGTGGGGTAGACGTCGCGTATCTCCATCGAAATCTTGCCGCCTGCCAGCTCCTTGCAGAGCAGAGCGGCCTGCTGCAGGGCATAGATGATGCCATTGGGGTCGATGCCGCGCTCGAAGCGGAACGATGCGTCGGTAGAGAGTCCGTGGCGGCGAGCCGACTTGCGAATCCACGTGGGATGGAAGTAGGCGCTCTCCAGAACGACATGCTTGGTTGTCTCATAGGTACCGCTGCCCTTGCCTCCGAAGACACCGGCGATGCACATCGGCTCCTCGGCGTTGCAGATGGCGAGGTCGCGGTCGCTGAGCTTGTGCTCCACGCCGTCGAGGGTGACGAAGGGCGTGCCCTCGGGCATCGTCTTCACCACTATCTTATGGCCTTTCACCATGTCGGCATCGAAGGTGTGCAGCGGCTGGCCGTAGGCCATCATAATATAATTAGTAATGTCTACGATGTTGTTGATGGGCCTCAGTCCGACGGTGGTCAGCTTGTTCTTCAGCCATTCGGGCGATTCCTTCACCTCGCAGTCGGTGATGCTGACGCAGGCATAGCGCAGGCAGGCCTCTGTGTTCTCTATGACGACGTCGATGGGCAGGGCGTTGTTGTCGGCGACGAAACCGTCGGCCACTGTGGGACGGTGGAGCGAGGTCTCATAGCCGTTCTGGCGGAGCCATGCGTAGAGGTCGCGGGCTACGCCCCAGTGCGAGAGCGCATCGGCGCGGTTGGCGGTGATGTCAATCTCGATGAGCCAGTCGCTCTCCAAGTGGTAGTATTCTGCGGCCGGTGTGCCAACGACGGCATCGTCGGGCAGGACAATGATGCCAGCGTGCGATGTGCCGATGCCAATCTCGTCCTCAGCACAGATCATGCCGCAGGAGTCGACGCCGCGCAGCTTTGACTTCTTGATAACGAATTCCTTGTCGCCGTCGTAGAGCACACAGCCCAGGTCGGCCACGATGACCTTCTGCCCGGCGGCAACATTGGGAGCGCCGCAAACAATCTGCGAAGGCACCTCATGGCCCAAATCGACGGTGGTGACATGTAGGTGATCGCTGTTGGGGTGTGCCTCACACGTGAGCACCTTTCCCACGTAGAGGCCTTTCAGTCCGCCACGTATGGACTGCACCTCCTCCAAGGCGTCCACTTCCAGGCCCGTTGAAGTGAGCGCATCGCACACCTGCTGGGGCGTCAAGTCGAAGTCGACGTATTCCTTCAGCCATTTATAAGAAATGTTCATCTTTTGTTATTTAGATTTACGGATTTACCTATTAACAATTGATTTGTGATTTACTGTTATTGCAAAATTTGGGTGCAAAGGTACGAAAAAGTTTAGAGTTGAGAGTTTAGAGTTGAGAGTTTTTGCACAGGTGGGAAATATAATTAATGTTAAACGCTGAAAACTAACTTGCGGCTCCTCGCTCCTAACTCCTAACTTTTCACTACCTTTGCCGCGCATTTTGGTAGTGAGTAGTTTCTCAGTCGAACTTAAACAACAGACGCATGAAGTTCCAATTATACACTCCCCAAGCCATCCACCAGCTTGGAAAACGGAAGAATCAGGAGGACACCATCTATCCTGTGGCTGGCCAGGCCACGGCTGCCGACCGTCTCTTCTTAGTTTGCGACGGCATGGGCGGGCACGACAAGGGCGAGGTGGCCAGTGCTGCCGTGTGCCAGGGGTTGACGCAGGCCATTGAGAGCTTGCTGCCCGCAGGCGAGGCGCTGAGTGACCAGCAGTTTGAGCAAGCCCTGGCGAAGGCCTTCGACGCCCTCGATGCTGCCGACGTGGATCACGAAGGGAAAATGGGGACTACCATGACCTTCCTCTGCCTGCACAAAGGCGGATGCCTGGTGGCGCACATCGGCGACAGCCGCATCTACCACCTGCGCCCGCAGTCGGGAGAGGTGCTCTACCGCTCACGCGACCACTCGCTGGTGCAGCAGCTGTATGAGTTGGGCGAAATCAGCTATAACGAGATGGGCACCTCGCCGCGGAAGAACATCATCCTCAGGGCTATGCAGCCTTATCAGGAGGAGCGCTCGAAAGCCACACTGGTGCACATCGCCGACATTCGCCCCGGCGATTACTTCTATCTCTGCAGCGACGGTATGTTGGAGGTGATGGAGGACGACGAGATTCTTTCCATCCTCAAGATGAATGTCTCTGACGAGGAAAAGGCTGCCGAGCTGGTCAAGCGTACGGTTGACAATGCCGACAACCACTCTGCCTATCTCATACATGTGAAGGAGGTGGAGCACGAGCCAGGCGACGAGCTGTTGCCCAGCGATGAGGAGGAGGCACGCCGCAAGAATAAAGCCCTGAACGACACCCGCAAGGACGAGGTGTGGGACAAGGCCGCGAAAGACGGCGTGGAGGCAAAAACGGCAGAAGCTCCTCAGCCCGCAGCGCCACGAAAAAACGGGTTGAAGAAATATTTCCTGCTGCTCATCCCGTTGCTGATTGCCATTGGCGTGGCTGCCTTCCTGATGTTTGGCGGCAATGGGAAAAAAACAGCTTCTTCCGATGTAGACGATGATGTCACGACGGAAGAAGTGATGTCGGATGCCGATGACGGCGACTATGCTGATGACGATGATGACGATGATGCCGACGAGGTGAAGAGCGCCAAGGAAAATGCTCTTGGCCGGAAAAGCATCCAAGAGCCTGACGCTGAGCCGCAGTCGCTGAAGCCGGAGTCGTCAGGCAAGAATATGCCGGATGTGAAGTTTGGATTCTAACTAAATCTTCAGTTCTTTCATAATCTCGCTCATGCGCTGCAGCGTACTGATTCTTGTCGGCACGAGCGGCAGGCGCAGCACGTTCTCTATGAAGCCCATCTCGTGCAGCATGGCTTTCACACCGGCGGGATTGCCGTCGACGAAGAGCAGCGAGAACAAATCCGTGAAACGGTGGTGAATCTTGCGGGCGGGCTCATACTCGCCACGCATCTGCAGGCGTATCATCTTCGAGAACTCCTTGGGCAGCGCGTTGCCGATGACTGAGATGACGCCGACGGCGCCGCAGCTCACCATGGGGAATGTCAGCGAGTCGTCGCCGGAGATGACGTCGAAGTCGCGTGGCTTGTTCTTGATGATCTCGTCCACCTGCTCCAGGTTGCCGCTGGCCTCCTTGATGGCCACAATGTTCTGACAGTCGCGGGCCAGGCGTACGGTGGTCTCGGCTTTCATGTTCACGCCGGTGCGGCCAGGCACGTTGTAGAGCACTACGGGCAGCTCGGTAGCGGCAGCAATGGCCTTGAAATGCTGGTAAAGACCTTCCTGCGAGGGCTTGTTATAGTAGGGACAGACGCTCAGCACGCCGTCGATGCCCTTGAAGTCGCCAGTCTTCAGCTCCTCCACCACGGCAGCCGTGTTGTTTCCGCCGCATCCCATTAATATAGGTACGCGTGCCTGTACCTTTTCTACTACTAAGTCTTTGATGCGCTGCTTCTCCTCGCGTGTCAGCACGGGCGTCTCGCCCGTCGTGGCAAGGATGCAGAAAAAGTCGGCACCGTTGTCTAACTGATACTCCACCAGCCGCAGCAGGGACTCGTAGTCCACCTCGCCGTTCTGCTTGAAAGGCGTTACCAAGGCGATGCCCAGTCCCTTGAAAATATTATAAACCATAAAGAGTTTTGTCTAATTCGGCTGCAAAGGTACGAATAAGCGAGCGAAAAGCAAAAGAAAAAGCTATTTTTCTTTTCTTTTCCGAAAGAAAGAGTGATTGGCAATAGCCAAAGATGCGAAAAAAGGTTCGCTCATATTCGCTGCCCCTTCTTCGCTGATAAAATGTTACAGATTCAACTTTCGCAAGTTTTGGAGATAAAGGAGCTAAAGACAATAGCTTTTCTGTGGATTTCTATCCATGTGAGAATCCTGCAGTTTCAAGGCAGCATGGGTTTTAAAAGTTTCCTGCCGAGAAACCATCGGTTTCTCGGCAGGAAACCAAAGGTTTCTCGGCAGGAAACCTAATGCATAAAAGCCCCAGAT
>JAEEGG010005873.1_pt1 | contig 28968 bp, 31 predicted proteins | sample 9134161 | NCBI WGS metagenome assembly JAEEGG01 (sample SAMN16246543, study PRJNA631951) | gut metagenome | biome: gut microbiome; feature: rumen; material: CR-attached | host: Bos | place: Iran: Karaj | collected 2018-10 | reverse complement strand
CCGTGTGACAATAGAATTTCCGTGATTTCTGTGTTATCTGTGTGAAATTAATCTGTGCTTTCTGTGCTTTCCGTGTGACATTAATTCGTGCAAATTCGTGTCAATTCGTGTTCGAAAGAAAGCGAGTGTAAAGCATGAACCCAGAGAAAGTTTGAAACGATTAATAATTATTAAGATACGACGTAAAATAAGTATAAATGCGATGAACATTAGGCTGGAAGATAAGATTGCATATATCATTGCGGTGGTGAATGAATTCGCTTCAACGTTTTCCCTGAACTCTCAGCAGGCCTACCGCTATCTGGACCGCTTTAAAGGTATTGATTTCGTAGACGAGTTTTACAATGTGGAGCATACCCAGTCGTTCGAGGATGTGGTTCAGGACCTGGCGTTGTATTGTCATAAGAATGGAGGGGCACTGGTATGATACTGTATCATGGTTCAAACATGAAGATTTCCACTATCGATTTTAGTAAGTCAAAGCCCGGGAAGGACTTCGGTTTGGGGTTCTATCTGTCTGCCGATGAGCAGCAGGCTTTGGAGATGGCTGAGAAGAAGTCACGTTTGATCGGCGGCGAGCCTACGATTACATGCTACCAATTTGACGAAGAGGCTGTGTTGGCCGATCCGAATGTAAATTACAAACGTTTTGATAACTACAGCTTGGAATGGGGAGAGTTCATCAAGTTGAACCGTGATAATAAAACACGTACTCAGTTGCACAATTACGACATCGTATATGGTCCCATTGCCAACGATACGGTTGGTTTCCAGCTTCGTAGGCTCAATGCGAACATTATCGACACCCCCCAGTTCGTCAAAGAGATTCAGATGATGGGTGGCGAGACTTTTCAGTTTTTTTTCGGTACGGATAAATCACTTAAATACCTTTGTAAATTATGAGTGATGCAAAAGTAACTTTTATGATAGAAGAACTGGTCAAGGAGTTGGCTCTGCGGTTGATGGAAGAGAGGGGTCTGTCGATGAAACAAGCGTTGGACACAGTGTACAACTCCGAAACGTATTCCAAAGTGCTGGATCAGCAGACTGGACTGTTCTCTCAGAGCACGGCGTATGTGTACAGTATCCTTGAAACAGAGATTCTGACTGGCAAGATAGGTTAGCGAACTTTTCAGCGGGCTGTTACTCGTGTTGAATACACTCGTGTTTCCAATGGATAATTATAAGTTCACACAGAACTCACAGAAATTCACAGAAAGAATTATTCCAATGATGCAGCATTCATTTTTTGCAGATGACGAGTTTATGTTTGTTCGAAGCACTTCTCAAAGCTCGCTTTCAAGATGCTTCAAAAAAACATAAACCTTTATTCATAGAATAAAGCAATCCTGTCCAGGATTGTCATCTGCAAAAAATCATTTCCTTTATTTCCGTGTGAAATTAATTCGTGTTCGAAAGAAATCTGTGCTTTCTGTGCTTTCTGTGTGACATTAATTCGTGCTTTCCGTGTAACAAAATGACAGACAACGAGATAACATACAAGATTCGTGGAGCTGTCTATGATGTTTATACAGCTCTTGGGCCAGGATTGCTGGAGTCGGTCTACGAAGAAGCGTTGGCGTTCGAACTGGAGCAGCGTGGTTTGTCTGTGGTGCGCCAGAAGCAGGTACCCATCTGCTATAAAGGCACTGTATTGAAGACTGAACTACGATTAGACATCCTTGTGGAAGATCAGGTTATCGTAGAGTTGAAATCAGTCGAAGAAATGAAAAATGTGTATTCAAAGCAGCTTCTCACTTATCTTCGATTGATGAATAAGAAGACAGGACTTCTTGTGAATTTCAACACAGATGATATCCTCAATTCCATAAAACGTATAGTTAATTAGTTCTCACAGAAACCACAGAAATTCACAGAAAGAATTACTCCAATGATGCAGCACTCATTTTTTGCAGATGACGAGTTTTAATTTGTCTGAAGCCTTTATGAAAGCAACGAGTAAGCGAGCTTTCAATCAATCTTCTGCCAAATCAAAACCTTTATTCATAGAATAAAGCAATCCTGTCCAGGATTGTCATCTGCAAAAAATCATTTCCTTTATTTCCGTGTGACAATAGAATTTCCGTGATTTCTGTGTTATCTGTGTGAAATTAATCTGTGCTTTCTGTGATTTCCGTGTGAAATTAATCTGTGTTTTCTGTAAGTAAGAAATAAAGTATAGGTAAACAATCACCTTTTAATTAGCAAACATGACACATCTCTCAGATAAAGAACATCAGGCGCAGATGGCCGATATGAAGACCTTCGATGAACAGATGCCGTGCGTAGGGATTTTCTGGTACGACCCAGAGGAGCATTCGTTCTTCGGGGTAAAAAAGAAAGAAATAACGCCCCGCGAAGTCGAGGAGGCAGCAGAGAAGGGTGTCCCTTTTATTAACTATCCCCAGCTGCATCGGCAGATCTGGGCCAAAGAATACTTCAAGGCACAAGCCAAGCATACAGCGACAAAGTTCAAAGGTGATTACACGCAGGTCCCTCGGGGACGTGTTGCTTGGAACATTGATAAGTTCATTGTACTGGTTGGCCACTGGGCAGAGCCTATTCAGGACACGCTCACAGCGTTGATAGAGAAGGAATTTTCCCTTCCATACTTCGAATTCGTCTACGATGAACATTGGGATCTCGGACATGGTTGGTCAGGGGATATGATTCCAAATAGGTAACATAGACCTCAGACCTCAAAAATCCGTGCTTCCAACGGATAATAATAAGTTCACACAGAACTCACAGAAATTCACAGAAATTCACAGAAGGGATTATTTCAACTTAGTTCTCACAGAAACCACAGAAATTCACAGAAAGGAATATGCTAATGAGGCAGCACCCATTTTTTGCAGATGACGAGTTTATATTTGTTCGAAGCACTTCTGAAAGCAACGAGTAAGCGAGCGTAATGCCAAACTTGTTTGAGCATTGCCGAGCGTGAGGTGGTTCGAGGAACTCAAAGCTCGCTTTCAAGATGCTTCAAAAAAACATAAACCTTTATTCACAGAATAAAGCAATCCTGTCCAGGATTGTCATCTGCAAAAAATCATATCTTTTATTTCCGTGTGACAATAGAATTTCCGTGATTTCTGTGTTATCTGTGTGAAATTAATCTGTGCTTTCTGTGCTTTCCGTGTGAAATTAATTCGTGCCAATTCGTGTCAATTCGTGTTCGAAATATATCTGTGCTTTCTGTGATTTCCGTGTGAAATTAATCCGTGTTATCTGTGAGACATTACTAGTCCTATGCAACAAGAACAAGAGTTTTCGTTAAGCAAAACCAAGCAAGCCCTCCTCTTGCTGGTGCGTCTCAGCATCGGCAAGGAGCCGAATCCCCATTTCCCAGACCATATCAATTGGCCCCGCCTGATAGAACTGGCAAACATGCAGGGATTGACAGCTCTGGCAAGTGATGGCTTGCAGGTATACTACGACACCTATCCCCAGGTCGATGCCGCCACGCAAGCAGTTCTCGATCCCCTGTATGCCAGAGAGTTTAACATCCCCCGTCTGCAATTCCTGGGAATGCCCAATCATCAGCGGAAGCTCTATCGCCAGCATGGTCAGGCGGTGGCTGATTTGGCTCGTTTCTATGCCCAGCATGATATTCCCATGATGCTCCTCAAGGGACATGGCCTCAGTCTCAACTATCCCAAGCCTGCTTTACGTCCCACTGGAGACATCGATGTCTATCTTTTCGGAAAATGGAAAGAGGCAGATCGTGCCATTAAACAGGAATTGGGAATTGAAGTCCCATTGGGAATAGGACATCATACATTCTTTGACTTTCATGGAGAGCATATAGAGAATCATTTCAACTTCATGGATATCCGCTCTTGTCAATCATACAAAAAAATTGAAGTCGAGTTCAAACAGATGGCTCAGGATAAGAGACACTTCACGGAACTTGAAGGTCAGACCATCTATCTCCCCTCCCCCAACCTCAATGCCCTCTTCCTTCTACGTCATGCTTCCAAACATTTCTCATTAGTGGGACTTTCATTACGACAAGTCTTAGATTGGGGTTTTTTTGTCGAGAAACAGGGAAAGCAAGTAGATTGGTTTTGGTTGGTGGAGCGTGCACGTCATTATAACATGCACCATTTCCTTTCTTGCATCGACCAGATTTGTATCGAGCATCTTGGATTCTCTCCTTCTATCTTCCCTATATTAGAAACCGATCATAAACTTACCGATAAGGTTCTCGAAGACATTTTTTCTGTAGACGATATTCCTCCGCGTGACACTTTCTTTCAGAGGTTTAAAATTTGGGGTTCCCGTGATTGGCAATATAATATCTGTTTCAGTGATTCCCGTCTATCATATCTTCTGACCTCTTTTGGGGGGCGTATTTGGACGCAAATGTATAAACTGAAAAAGTTGGATTGGGAGAAATGTAGTTTAATATCTGATTTGTTATTTTTTTAAGAAAATACACCTTTAATCTTATGAAAAAAATAATGCTGGTCTTCGGTACTCGTCCAGAAGCCATCAAGATGTGCCCATTAGTAAAGGAGTTTCAGAAATATCCAGAGCAGTTTGAAACGATAGTTTGCGTGACGGGCCAGCACCGCGAGATGCTGGACCAGGTGCTACGCATCTTCGAGGTAATACCAGACTATGATTTGAACATCATGAAACAGGGGCAAGATCTGTATGATGTAACGGCACGCGTTTTGATGGGTATGCGCGATGTCCTAAAAGAGACACAGCCCGACGTGGTGCTTGTGCATGGCGATACCACCACCTCCACCGTTGCTGCTCTTGCAGCCTTCTATGCTCAGATTCCTGTTGGTCATGTTGAGGCTGGACTCCGTACGCACAACATCTACAGCCCCTGGCCGGAGGAGATGAACCGCCAGATTACAGGTCGTATTGCAACCTACAATTTCGCTCCTACGCCACTAGCCAAGAAGAACCTCGAAGAAGAAAAGGCTCATGGTCAGATATTTGTGACAGGCAATACCGTCATAGATGCTCTTCACATGGTGGTGGAGAAGCTTAATTCTGACCCTGCTTTGGCAGCAGAACAGGAAAACGTTCTTCGCGATGCGGGCTATGACATTAGTCGTCTTTCTCAAATCATAAATTGTAAATCGTCAAATGGTAAATATCGTAGGCTTGTGCTGATTACTGGCCACCGCAGGGAGAACTTTGGTGAGGGCTTCATCTCTATGGTAACAGCCATGAAAGATCTCAGCGAGAAATATCCCGATGTGGACTTCGTGTATCCCATGCACCTCAACCCCAATGTACGCAAGCCTATCCACGAAGTGTTTGGTGAAATAGTAAATGGTAAATCTGTAAATAGTAGATGGGGGAATTTCTTCTTTATTGAGCCCCTCCAGTATTTGGAGTTCGTCTATCTGATGGAGAAGAGCACGGTTGTGCTCACCGAATCTGGTGGTATCCAGGAGGAAGCACCCGGTCTCGGTAAGCCAGTATTGGTAATGCGAGACACCACAGAACGTCCCGAGGCCCTCAAGAGTGGGACTGTCCACTTGGTTGGAACCAACCACGACCTCATTGTGAACGAAGTCAGCACCCTGTTGGACGATGCGGCTGCATACAAACGCATGAGCAAAGCTGTGAATCCTTATGGCGATGGCAAAGCCTGCAGTCGAATCGTTCGAGTGCTTGCAGACGAAACTCCCGAACGATTCGAGGTCTAAGGACAAAGGCCAAAAGTCTAAGGGTAAAGGTATTAGGCAAAGCGAAAGGCGAGAATAAAATGGAAAGATCTTTTGAATCTCTTCGTGTGTGGCAAGATGCAAGAAAACTTGTAAATGATGTATATGACATGATGGAGTCTTGTCATGATTATGGATTTAAAGATCAATTACAAAGAGCAGCAGTGAGTATAATGAATAATATTGCAGAAGGTCAAGAAAGCGGCTCTGATGCAAAACTCATTAATTTTCTGAACATTTCTAAAGGTTCTTGTAGTGAGGTAAGAAGTATGTTATATCTTTGTGAAGATAGAGGCTTTTGTTCAAGGGAACAAGCAGCTAGTATGAAATTACAAGCTATATCTATCTCAAAGAAACTATATACTTTCATTCAAAAACTCAAACAACCATAAACCTTTGACCTTCGACTTTTGTCTTTTGACCTTCGACCTTTGTCTTTTGACTTTTGTCTTTGGATCTTTTGATATTTTTAAGAATTTAAATTCCATAAAATATGATCAACGTAATTGGATTGGGCTACATTGGTTTGCCCACGGCATTGATGATGGCTTCCCACGGGGTGGAGGTCATCGGTACGGATTATAATAAAGAGCTTGTAGCCACGCTTAACGCGGGCAAGACTACATTCAAAGAGGACGGTTTAGATGAATTGTTCAATAATGCCATCAAAGCAGGCATCAAATTCACCACCGAGTATCAGCGAACCGATATGTACATCGTTAGTGTACCTACGCCTTACGACAAATTTTCAAAGAAAGTGGATGCTTGTTATGTGGTAGCTGCTGTTAAGGAAGTAATGAAGGTGTGCCCCAAGGGTGCAACCGTGGTGATTGAATCCACCGTGAGCCCCGGAACCATTGACAAGTTCGTACGTCCCGTGATTGAGGAGAACGGCTTCAAGATTGGAGAGGATATCAACCTCGTTCATGCCCCTGAGCGCATCATCCCTGGCAATATGGTGTACGAGCTGTTACACAACAATCGGACCATAGGAGCTGACAGTCGTGAGATAGGCGAGAGGGTGAAGCAGTACTACGCCTCTTTCTGCCAAGGCGAGATTGTGGTGACCGATATCCGTACTGCCGAGATGACCAAGGTAGTAGAGAATACTTTCCGTGCCGTCAATATCGCTTTTGCAAACGAGTTGTCAAGGATTTGCCGTCATGACAATATGGATGTATATGAAATTATCAAGATCTGCAACATGCATCCTCGTGTGAACATCCTCCAGCCTGGTCCTGGTGTTGGTGGTCACTGCATCTCTGTTGACCCCTGGTTCTTGGTAGGCGATTATCCTCAGTTAGCCAAGGTCATTGACGAGAGCATGAAGACCAACGACTACCAGCCTGTATTTGTGTTGGAACGTATCCATGAGATCATGGAGCAGCACAACATCACCGACAACCGTCGTGTAGGCTTGTATGGGCTGACCTATAAGGAGAATGTTGATGACATCCGCGAAAGTCCTACTCTCCAGATGCTCGACATCCAAGAACGCCACCTCGCCCGTCCTCTGAAGACCTTCGATCCCTTCTTCACCCAGAAGGCCATCGTGCCCAACCAGATCCTCAGCTTCGACCAGTTCCTCTCCGAGGTCGACATGGTCGTCATCATGGTAAAGCACGACCACATCAAGGCCAATTGGGATAAACTGAGGGATAAGGTGATTTTGGACTGCCACAACATCTGCCCTCTCCAAGGCGTATACCACATCTAACACCTTCCTTCTTCCTTCTGACATCTATCGATTGCCATAATATTTGCCCGCTGGAAGGCGCTTATCACATCTAACGGACTGGCGCGACGAAGCCGCACGAGCTCGAAGAGCAAGAAGTTATGGTTGAGCACGAAAACATCACAAAGTCTAAGGAACTGATAGGAGAGCTCTCAAAACACTGTGTTTCATCTATGCAGAATAAAGAGTACTCCAATCTATCCAAACTCCCTTGGGAAGTGATGACTTTTGTCAATTCTATGAATTGGCGAATGAAGGAATGTGCGGAGGCTGCAGTGATGCTTTTGGAGAATGATCTTACTCATCCTGCCCTGATGCTCATACGTGGTGCTATGGAAAATGCGGCTATAACGATACGTCTTGCAGATGTAGTTAGAAATACAATTGACAGGAAAATCGTATTAGAAACAGATGATGAAGATTTAATGCGGCTTCTTCTTGCTAACAATTATCCCAAGGATGACCTATATATAGAGCCGGAAGACAGCCGCTTTAAGGCAGAAAAGATAGGGATTCATGTTACGAGAGCAGATGAACTTTATCCGGGATTCAAGAGTTATTACAAGAGCCTTTGCGAGTTTGTTCACCCGAATTCAGATGGAGTTGGACAAAGTTATTCTGACTTGCATTTTGAAGAAGGTTATACTGATTTTGGGGCCAAACTTAACTCGAAGCATGAGCTATACGATGCATTTACTATTACGCTGGTCTTAGCGCTTTCCTTTTACATTGATCAGATAGAATCCATTGATGAGCACCTCGAAGATTTCATACATCTCTGTGATATTGATGTTGTGAAGGACATACTAAAAGAGATTTGAAATGACACCCTCCATCTCTCAACAGCATTACATTTCAAAGTGTTTTGAGAGATTCTGGACAAGATTCATAAGGGGCTTCTGCGCATAAGTTTAGTCCGAAAATAAGAAGACAATATGACTTCTTCCATCTTCCATCAGTATGGGTCGAGTACACGAGAATGTATAAGTGGACAGGTGAAGAGAATAATGGATAATCGGTAATAACGATACCATAGCCATTCTGCTCAAACGAATATAGAAACAGATGAGTAGCAAGTAAAGTTGCTTATACTTAAATCATTCAATATTATCAATCTATATGGCACCCGCCCCAAGCTATCTATTTGCCCCTAAAGATCCTATATTAAACCTGTAAAATGTCAGAAACAAGTACTTCAAAGAATTCACGAATTGCAAAGAATACCCTTTTCCTATATCTGAGGATGATCCTGGTTCTAATAGTGTCGCTGTTCACTACCAGGGTGGTGCTTAGGGCTTTGGGCATAGAGGATTATGGTATTAATAACGTGGTGGGGGGCTTCGTTTCAATGTTCTCATTCCTCAACACATCAATGTCTAATGGCATTCAGCGATTCTATAATTTTAAATTAGGAAAAGAAGGTGAACAGGCATTAACAAGAGTCTATAATACTGCATTATTGATACAAATGATAATCGCTGTCATAATTGTGGTTCTGCTTGAAACAGTGGGTTTTTGGTACGTACACAATAAAATGGTGATACCAGCTGAAAGATTGGGCACCGCTCTTTGGATTTACCAGTTTGCGATTCTTTCACTTGTGTTGGTCATCATGCAGATACCATATAGCGCTGCAATTATAGCACATGAGCGTATGGACTATTATGCCTGTGTAAGTATTATTGATGTGATGTTGAAGTTGGCCTTTGCCTTGTATTTGCCGTATGTTCACCATGATAGGCTGCTCATTTATGGCGGTTTTGGTCTATGTGTAATGGTGATTAATTTCTTGCTATATTTCATTTACTGTAAAAAAAAGTTCAAGGAGATTCATCTAAAAATAGGTTATCATAAGGGATTGTTTAAGGATATGCTGTCATTCTCGGGCTGGAATATTTTCGGGACATTTGCATACATGCTTAAGGGACAGGGCCTAAATGTTTTGTTAAATGCTTTTTTTGGTCCAGTAGTAAATGCGGCCCGTGGCGTATCTATGATGATAGGTAATGCTATTCAAGGGTTTCAGTCCAATATTGTTGTTTCGTTCAGACCACAGACAGTTCAGTCATACGCAGAAGGAGATATTATCAGAGTGAGGAAACTGATGTATAGTCTGTCGAAAGTATCTTATCTGATGCTTTTCATGCTTTCTATGCCTGTGGTTATTGAATTGCCTGATATTCTTCATTTATGGCTTGGTGATGTTGTCCCTGAATATACGATTCCGTTTACAATCCTTATATTAGCGGTGATGATCTTATCTAGCCTGAATACGCCATTGTCTCAAGTTGTACATGCAACAGGCAAAATGAGAAATTACCAGATGGGAACGAGTATCATCATCTGTGCTATTTTGCCTATTGCATGGGTGGTTTTGAAGATGGGAGGTAATCCGACATCAGTATATGTGGTAAGCATAATCATGACAATTATCAATCAGGGAGTATGCATGATTTTATTAAAAAGAGTCTTTCCTTACAGTATCCGTGATTATTTGAAAGAAGTTATTTTGCCGTGTTTTTTGGTTACAGTTATAGCTGCAGTTTTGCCATTAGGACTTCACTTTCTGCTCCCCTCAACTTTCTTTCGCTTAATAATTGTAGCACTTGTAGGTGTTAGTTCAACGGCCCTTATATCATATTATTTGATCATGAATCAGACAGAGCGACAATTAGTTTTAGATTTTGTTCATAAGTTCCTTAGAAAGAAATGAATATTATAGAGGCGTATCTTGTCAATGAGGGAATCTCTTTTGAAAAAGATGTTGATTTAAGAAAAAAGACCTGGATTCATCGAGGCGGAAAAGCTGATCTATTTATTGTTCCGGGTAATACAACGGAATTAGAGGGTGTTGTATCTTATTTATACAAGAATTGTATCGAATTTCTTGTCGTTGGAGCCACATCTAATCTATATATCCTTAATACGTCCAATATCCCTGTTGTTATTTCTACCATAAAATGTAATAAATATCAAATGAATGGAGATGTTTTAGAGTGCGATTGTGGAGTTCTGGTCAGCAGACTGTCAAGGAATATGATAAGCAAAGGTATTCAGGGTTTTGAGTATCTTACAAAATTGCCCGGAACGATTGGCGCTGCTATATACAACAACAGTTCGGTGAAATGCGAATCCAACAGTATCACAGAGCTGTTGATAGACTTGGATATTCTAACTCCAGCGGGAATTAAACGGCTTAGAAAGGAAGACTTACATTTAACATTCAGATCTTCTGATTTAAAAAAACATTTGTTGCAAGGAGTGATTCTAAGAGCCCGTTTTAAAGCAGAGCATGGGAAAAAAGCGGAACTAGAGGCAATCATGACGAAAAACGAACAAGAACGAGACTTGTTACTTGAAGGCCCTGCTCAAAATTTAGGATGTACTGTGCATCGGATGTTCTGTAATGGAGAGATGCCTGCAAAATACCGTATTCCATACAAAGTATATTCAAAAGCATTGGACCTTTTTGTAAAGAATAAGCTCAAACAGAAAAAATACTTGAAGTCTTTTTTGTTAACGATATCCAGATATAGACATTTGAGTCCTTATATTTCTGATAGACAACTTATTACTTTTATTTGGAAAGACGAAAAAGCAGATGAGTATTTTGAAGAGTATCTCACTTTTATGAGAAAAGTGTGCAAGACCGATCAGATAGAAATAGAGATTATTAAATAAACAATGGCGAGAATTAATTTATTAACGATACATTGGGGGTGTTCATATGGTGGAACCATGCAAACATATGCAACGCTGAAAACGCTCCGAGCGATGGGGCACAAAGTTACACTAATTAATTTGGTCCACCCCAAAATCAGAGAAAATAAAGTAAAACTAACTCCTGGATACTTATTGGGTAATGTCCGTAATCTCCAGTTTAGTATTTTTAGGTTCTTCCATTTTGGCAGGCAGACAAGGATTATGTATTCGTTGGATTCTAGCCTGATACCAAAAGCTGATTTTACCATTGTTGGTTCCGATCAAGTATGGAATAGTGATATTACCACAAGAATAAAAGATGCCTATTTTCTTGGATTTGCAAAAGACACCCAACGATTATCCTACGCATCAAGTTTTGGAAAATATGAATGGGAGGAGAATGAGCAATATACAGCCCGAATCAAAGAGGAGCTTTCTGAATTTAAAGCAGTTTCTGTAAGAGAAACAACAGGTGTTTCTATATGTAAAGAGGTATTTGGCGTTGATGCTATTCAATTGCTTGACCCCACATTATTTTGCTTGGACTATTCTGAATTGGTAAGAGACAACAGGCCTTTAAAACAGATTTTCCCTTTTTTGCTGATTAATAAGAGCATAGAGAATGATAAGATATGCTCGTTAGTTTCTAAGGAGTTGGCAATACCTTTATATCATCGGAATAGATTTCAAAGTATTTTCGGCCGATCCCCGAAAAACTGGTTAAGATTGATGAAGAATTCTGCTTTTATCATCACTGACTCGTTTCATGGGTTGGCTTTTAGCTTGCTGTTTCATAAACAGTTTTTGGTGGTTTGTGCGGACAAAAAAAAATTCGCGCGTTTACAGTCCCTCTTGAGTCTTGTGAGACTTGAGAATCGGTTTATCCAGTCATACGAAGATTTGGAACGCAGGAGGAGTATTATTAAGGACCAAATAGATTACACACTGGTTGATACATTATTGGAAGTTGAGAGAGAGAAAACACGAAAGTTCCTTAATCAAGTACAATGCATTAATTAACTATGAAGCGTAAATTGTTTTATTTATACTATTGTTTCTTAATTCTTGTGCTGGCACTGTATACCAATACGAGCGGATCACCAAATACGATGATTCGTTTGGGATATTTTGCTGCATTGGTGGTCCCGTTGCTCAACTCTGTAGCCATTTATCCAGCTGTTGTTTTATGTGCTCTATGTATATCAAAAAACACTTTTGCTTATCCGTTTATGCCAACGGAAATGCCGTATTATGTCCTCTTGTCAATTGCTTTTGCGGTGTTGGCAATTGAAACGAATAAGAATAATAGTGGCTTTAATGCTTTTTTTGTTTTCGCATTGGTATATGTGGCAATGAATGATATAATTACCCAAGGTGTTTTTACACCCCTTGTTACTATGTTATTCATTATGATACTATTCAATTTTAGTTCTGCGAACGATATTGAAATGAGTAATAAACTACTTCCCTTGACATTCGTTCTACTATCATTATCTATTAGTTATTGGTTTCTTTTTTGTCCGGAAGCGAGTATTAATACTTACAACATACTAAAAGATATGGAGCAGACTGGATGGCGAGATCCCAATTATATTAGTTGCGCTTTAGGAACTGGGCTAGTTGTAGCAGTCAAAGAAGTTCTATCGGGTATCAAAAACAGGTGGTATTTGTTCTTGTTGTGGCTAACAATCATACTATCCACAATGGCTTTGTTGAGTATAGCTTCGCGCGGAATGTCACTGGCTGCAGCTGCAAGTGTCTCCATCTTGTTATTGTTCTCGAATATTAATAAAAAGAGAAAGGTCATATCGATATTGGCGATTACTGTTTTTATTATCTTATTGTACACAAATAATTACTTTAATTTCCTTATTGCTAGGTTCAATAATGATAATGGAACTGGAGCCCATCGAACGGAAATATGGAATATTAAAGTTAATGCTTTTTTTGAAGGAAGTGCGCTAAATTACCTTTTTGGTTTTGGAGCTGCAAATGGGTTTAAATTGGGGCGTATGGGGGGACTCTCAACCCACAATGACTTTATCGGCGTAATGATATATTATGGTTTTGTTGGTTTAGCCATTTTTATTAGCGCAATTGCATATCCCATAAGATATTGTTCAAAGAAAAACCGGCCGCAAATAGTTGCTCTAATGATTTATCTGTTGATGTGTAGCATGTCAATTGAACCTTTTTGTATGGGTAATATTGCATATATCGGTTTCTTTTTCTACATAACGCAATTGGCTCGTCAAAGTAGATATAAACAAACAAGCATTAGTTAAAAATATGAGGATACTTTTTGTCATACCGGGCTATAGTCTAGGAGGCACAACGTCCTCGCTGGCTAGTTTGCTGAATTCGGACTTCTCTAATAAATACGATGTGGAGGTGTTTTCGATAAATCGCAGAAGTTACACCCATCCTTCACTTATTGCTTACGACATTGGACTTAACGGCCTTACTACTGCTTTTAATGCTAATTTTTCGGCATTTAGAAAAATAGATCGCCTGAAATATCTTCCTATCAAGTTCTTAAAGCAGTTCAAACCGTTTACGAATTGCCTCCGGGAATGGGTCATTAATCAGACCGTTAGGAAAATTGAGAGTCGAAAGCATTACGACTATATAGTTGCTTTCCAAGAAGAGAACACAACTAAATTCACCCGGCATTTTACGAATCCTAACAAAATAGCATGGGTGCATTGTGACTATGCTAAAAGTTTTGCCGAGGATGTCAACGAACAGGAGTTATACAACCAGTACAAAAAAATAGTTTGTGTCTCAGATTTTACGAGAAAGAGTTTTGTAGGCCGTTATCCTTCGTTGAAAGAAAAGACGTTCGCGATTCATAACCTTTTTGATGCGGAAAAGATATTAGAAAAAGCGAAAGCCTCTATTGACGATGTTCGTTTTGATGATTCACATTTCACAATCTTGTCCATGGGCCGTATTAGTGAGGTGAAACGTTTCTATCTTATACCAGAAATGGCAGCAAAACTAAAAGAGGCGGGGGTGGATTTTCGTTGGTTCATTTTAGGCGGGGGAAACAACGGACAAGATCAGAAACGAGTTTCAGACGCAATAGTTCAAAATGAGGTTGAAAACGAGGTTCTTTGTCTTGGTGGTAAATCCAATCCCTATCCTTATCTCAAAGCTTCCGATTTATTAGTATCAACGTCTATTTCTGAGGCATGCCCGATGGTGTTCAACGAAGCAAAGCTTCTGCATATACCAATTCTTTCTGTTGATTTCGGCTCTGCATTCGAGTTTGTTGAGCAGGGGAAAGATGGTTATATTTCTTCAATTGATGAAATGCCTGATATGTTGCTTGAATTGGCGCATAATCCTCAGAAACTGGATTCTATCAAGATGATAGATTCCATTACAGATACAAATAGAACTATTCTAAGACAACTATACTCACTTTTCAGCGATTAACGAATAAATGTTCTATATTTTCTGTAATAGTATAGTCCCGAATACGGCTTCTGGTAATCGTTTCTTGTCGTTCCTTCGTGGATTCGATGAGTTGGATGTTGATGCGACAGTTGTTCTCTTAACCTCCTATATGGGCTATAAAATTGAGGAGAAGTACAATCATCTCAATGTGGAGTATCTTTGGAAAAAGTGGCCTTTCGGACGACGCGTACTAAACCGTCTGCATACCCCCATTGCATTCAGGCAATTCTTGTCACGATTGAATGGTGGTGATATAGTGTATTGCGTTGGGTCCGCCGGCTATCTGCATCATTTCACATCAACAAAAGGCATTCGTGTTTATCACGAGAGGACTGAAAGTCCTGATGTTCTTTCCCTGCCGACACAAAAGCAACAAGAAAGATACTTAAAAGCATGCACCGAACTGGATGGCCTTTTTGTTATATCAACTGCACTTAAAGCGTATTTTGTGGAGAAAGGCTTGGCCGAGGACAAGATCCAAATTGTAAATATGACGGTTGATCACCATCGGTTTGCCAGTTTGCGAAAGAATAACACAGTGGAGAAGTATATCGCCTATTGTGGTACAGCGTCCAACAATAAGGATGGCGTTGATGAGTTGATAAAGGCCTTTGGTATCGTTGCAAAGAAACATTTCGATGTAAAACTATATATTATCGGAAAGACGCCCTCTGCCGATGATAAGGCTGGCAATCTGAGATTAATTAATGATTTAGGTCTTATAGAAAAGGTGGTGTTCACAGGAATCGTGAGTGCGAACCAGATGCCTCAGATTCTTAAGGATGCAACGGTTTTGGCGTTGGATCGTCCGGATAGCCTTCAAGCCCAGAATGGATTTCCGACAAAATTAGGTGAGTACCTTCTATCAGAGAATCCCGTAGTTGTCACAAAAGTTGGAGATATCCCTAAGTTTCTCAAAGATGGCGAATCAGCATTGCTTGCAGAACAACGTAATCCAAAAGAATTTGCTTCAAAAATATGTTGGGCTATAGAACATTCAGTAGAGGCATCTATAATAGGGAAGAAAGGCAAAGAAGTCGCAATGAAAGAGTTCAATTATTTGATAGAATCGAAGAAGATAGTTGATGTTATTGGAATAATTGGACGTTAGACGGATTCCGCTTGTTAGTAATACTTAATAGGCACTTTATATGATACAGTCGAAGAGAGAATTAGAATTTTATATTGCCGCAGATCGAATCATGAACGGAAGACCTGCCAAGCGGTCTTTAAAAGAAATGGTTGGAGATCTTGTCTCTGGTGGTGGTGGGATTATCAGGTACTTACGCGCAATGAGAATGTATGCTTTTTATGCGAATACTGCCAAGAAAGGACAGCCTCTCCATGTGCTTAGAAGAGCCAATTGGGGGCGACGTTTTCGCAAATTGGGAATGCAGTTGGGCTTTTCAATTGGGCACAATTCTCTTGGGTATGGCGTAGTATTACCTCATTTTGGGACAATTGTCGTTAATGGAGAATCTCGGGTCGGGAATTTTGCTGTATTACACACCTGCTCATGTATTGCTGGGAAGAAAGTAATAGGAGATTACTTATATTTATCTACAGGCTCACAAATAACAGGCGATATAACATTGGGAAACGGTGTGTCCATAGCTGCTCATTCATTGGTAAATAAGTCTTCAGGTGATCACGTTTTGTTAGTCGGATCACCGGCAGAGGTTAAAAGAACCAATTATCCATTGTGGGTAGAACGTGACGGAGAAATATTCGTAAATCGCGTAAAAAAGGTAGAGCAATATCGAAGTCGATGTCATTATTATAAAGGTTAGTATCAGTATTTTATGAGAATACTTATCGCAGGAGATTTCTGTCCGCAAAACAGAGTGTCTCAACAAATAGATAAAGGGGATTATGAACCCGTCTTGGGGCAGGTACGGGAAGTGACCGCAAAGGCAGATTATTCCATCGTGAATTTTGAGTGTCCTGTTACAAAAGGCGGAGAGCAGCCAATCGTGAAGCAAGGCCCCAACCTCCAATGTTCTTCCAAAGGCATAGAGGCAGCCAAATGGGCTGGCTTTGATTGTGTGACCCTCGCCAATAACCACTTTCGCGATTATGGGGATAAGGGGGTAAAGAACACACTTGAAAAGTGTCGAGAAGCAAGGATAGACACGGTCGGTGGTGGAGCGGATATAAAAGAAGCTTCCGCAATCCTGTACAAGCAAATAGGTGATAAGACCCTTGCCATTATCAATTGTTGCGAACATGAGTTTTCAATAGCTACAGATACTCATGGAGGAGCGAATCCCCTAAATCCTGTTCAACAATACTACACCATTAAAGAGGCAAGGGGAAAAGCAGATTATGTGTTGGTGATTGTACACGGCGGACATGAACACTGGCAGTTGCCTTCACCCCGTATGAAGGAAACTTATAGTTTTTTCATCGATGCGGGAGCAGATGCAGTAGTCAACCACCATCAGCACTGCTATAGCGGTTATGAGATGTATCGCGAGAAACCTATCTTTTATGGATTGGGAAACTTTTGTTTCGATAGGCCTGGGAATTGGGGCGAAAAATGGCATGATGGTTTGTTGTTGATGTTGTCTTTTGAGAAAGACCAAGTTAGCTATGAAATAATTCCGTTTAATCAGTGCACAGAAAAACCATCTGTGGAGATTCTTGAGAAGGGGGCGTATGATATTCCGATAATTGAGCTTAATACGATTATACGTGACAAGAAACGATTGGCAGAGGAAACAGAGAGATATTACGCATCTGCAGAAGATAAGATGAGCGAGGTGTTTGAGCCATGCAATGGACGCTATTATCTTGCAGGCAAAAGGCGCGGTTGGCTGCCTTCATTGATTTCCAAGAAACGGAAACTGCTTGCTGAGAATTTCATCTGCTGTGAGTCTCATAGAGATAAAATGATATACTATTTGGAACATAAAAAATAATGTGAAGGAGGAGCGAGAATGCCAAGCATAAAATCTATATTAATCAGGTTGGTTATGAAAACCAACCGCCTATACTCAGATGAAACATATCTAAAGTTGCTGTTCCGTTTGAAGATGGGTTACAAACTGGATTTGAAGAATCCCAAGACCTATTCGGAAAAACTGATGTGGCTGAAACTCCATGATCATACCCCGGAATATACCAAACTGGTGGATAAATACGCTGTTAAAGAGATTGTGGCGCAAAAGATTGGAGAACAGTATGTTATTCCTACACTTGGAGTATGGGATAGACCTGAAGATATTGAGTGGGATAAGTTGCCGAACCGCTTCGTGCTGAAAACTACCCATGGTGGAGGGAATACGGGGGTCGTCATTTGTAAGGACAAGTCTTCGTTTGACAGGGGAAAGTCTATCGAGAAGTTGAACAAGAGTCTAAAGCAAGATATTTATAAAACCCTTCGCGAATGGCCCTACAAAAACGTGCCCAGACGTATCATTGCAGAGCAGTATGTCGAAAGTGGCAACAATGATCTGCCTGACTATAAATTTTTCTGTTTCGATGGAGAGGTCAAGGCCTTGTTTATAGGAACAGAGAGAGGAACAGGGGATGTGAAGTTCGATTACTTCGATGCAGACTTTAACCATCTGGAGTTGGTACAGCAGCACCCAATGTCGGGAAGAGATTTACCGAAGCCAGTTTGCTTCGAAGAGATGAAGAAAGTCGCATCCAAACTGTCAAGAGGGATCCCTCACGTTCGGATTGACCTCTATGCAGTCAACGGGCAGGTTTTCTTTGGCGAATACACTTTCTATCATCATGGGGGCTGTGTACCGTTCCATCCTCAGAAATGGGATGATATCTTTGGCTCCTGGATTACGCTCCCCAAAAGAGAATCTAAATGAACATACTCGTTATTACCCCCGACTATCCTGACGGATACAAGGTACATTATCCATTTGTCAAACAACTCGTAGATGAGTTTGCGAGACAGGGACATAACTGTACTGTGATTGCACCCTACAGCATCACTAAGAATAAACGTTTCTATCCTACCAAAGAGTATGATGGAGATGTGATGGTGTATCGCCCTAACCATCTGTCGTTCTCGAACCTGAAGATAAGAAAGATCTATTTGTCTGATTTGTTTCGCAGGAAAGCGATACATCGAGCGTCGAAATGGTTACCAGTAAAACCGGATGTGGTTTATTGTCACTTCTGGGAATGTGCGATTGAAGCTTATCCTTATGCCAAATCAGAGAATATACCTTTAATTGTTGCTACCGGGGAGAGCTCGATATCCTCCTTTAATGTTATTGATAAAATAACTGCCGAGATGCGGGATTTCGTCAAGGGCGTTATCTGCGTGTCGTCCAAGAATAAAGAAGAAAGTATCGAGTTGGGATTAACAACGGAAGACAAATGCTTTGTGAAGCCGAATGCGGTGAATAGTGAGTTTTTCAAGAAATTGGACAAGACTGAGTGTCGGCAAAAACTGGGATTCCCACAGAATGCCTTCATCGTTAGTTTCGTGGGAGCGTTTATTGAGCGTAAGGGCGTTTTACGAGTATCAGATGCCATCAAGCAGATAAAAGGTGGGCCTGTTTATTCTTGTTTCATCGGGCGAGGGGCACAAGACCCCGACTGTGAAAACATCCTTCACAAGGGAGGTCTGCGCCACGAACAGATACCAGAATACCTAAACGCATCTGATGTGTTTGTTCTGCCGACACTTGCCGAGGGTTGCTGTAATGCCATTGTTGAGGCGATGTCTTGTGGGCTTCCTGTTATCTCTTCCAACTTACCTTTCAACTGGGATGTGCTGGATGATAGCAATTCTATCATGATTGATCCTAAGAATGTGGATGCTATAGCCAAGGCCATCGAAAGGCTTCGTGACGATAAACAGTTGAGAGACCAGATGGAAGTGTCATCATTGAAAAAAGCAGAAAGCCTTACTATAGACAGACGGGCAAAAGCTATAACAGAGTTTATTAAAGAAAGAATCAACAAATAGTGATGAATAAAGTAGTTTTCTTCGTATTTGACCCTTCTCCTCGTATAGAACGAAGAATAGAAGATTTCATTGATGCGGGTTTGGATGTGGATGTATATGGGTACAAATATGACGTGGTCAATGTAGATTACTGTAATAGTCCGAAGTACACGTATAATGTTATTGAGACAATTCCTCATGCTGTTTCTTATAAACGTAGATTAGCTGGGTTAAAAAAAATCAAGGAGATTGTCAGGCGATATGATAAGAAGAATACTATCTTTTATTTCTTCTCTTTGAATGTTGCCGCAATTGCCCCCTTTTTACACATTAAGTATGTGTATGAAGAATCAGACATGCTTTTTGACCGTTTCGGGAATAAGTTAGCAAGAAGGCTTGTCATAGCTTTTAACAAACACGTTATTAAGAGGTCGGCAATAGCCGTTATGACATCGGAGGGCTTTGCGGAGTTTTATTATGGAGACAAGAGACCGAATAATATAGAGTTTGTGCTCAATAAAGTCAACGCGAAATGTCTAAGTTTACCGCCAGTCGAGAAACTCTCTTTTGATGTCAATCATATTCGTTTTGGCTTTGCCGGGAATATACGTTATAAAGCCACTTTGAATCTGGCCGCTATTATAGCGAAGTGTTATTCCAATCACGAATTCCATTTTTATGGGAATACCGAGAGTCTGCCAAGCAGTCAACTGGACGTGTTGAAAACTTATCCTAATATAGTGTTTCATGGACTATTTAAAAATCCAGTCGATTTACCTAGAATATATGCCTCTATGGATTTTTGTGTTTGTAACTATGATATCACGGGGGTAAACCCCAGATATGCCGAACCTAACAAATTATATGAAGCGCTGTTCTTTGATACGCCAATATTAGTAAGTCCCCATACTTTTATTGGGAAGAAAGTTAAAGAACAAAAAGTGGGTTTTGAAATTGATTCTTATGATGAGACACTGGTTAAGAACACGATTGATTCCTTAGACCAAGCAACCTATAATGAGTTGGTTAATAGAATAAAGCTCATTAAAAAAGAAACACTGATAACGGATAACGCTTTGTTAGTAAATAGAATAAAGAGTATAGTCTGATTATGGGAGTACTTAAGCGCATTACTGTTTTTGTATGGCAGTTGTTTAAAAGACCGTTCCTTTTAATGCGGGGCAACAAAGTGCCACTATCTACGAGGGTGGATTCGAATTGCACGTTGACTTATTGTTCGGTTGGACATTATAGCTACATCCGTTCAGGCGCTCAGTTTAATCATGCAATTATTGGAAACTATTGCTCTATCGCGGCCGATGTACAAATAGGTGGAATGGAGCATCCTATAAATGAGTATTCTACATCCTCAAAATTGTTTTCGGATGAATGTGTGGCTAACAATGATACTGTTATCGGAAATGATGTCTGGATTGCTGCAGGAGCCATCATTCGCCAAGGAATACATATTGGTAATGGCGCAGTAATAGGCGCTAACTCGTTCGTAAATAAAGATGTTCCTCCCTTTGCTATTGTGGCAGGCTCTCCAGCAAGAATCATCAAATACCGTTTTGATAATGACACGCAAGAGTTAATAATCAAGAGCGGTTACTGGGATATGCCTCCAAAGAAAGCGAAATCGGTTTTATTGTCGTTGAAACAGCAATGTAATTGAAAATGAAAATTGTTAATATCATCGGGGGACTGGGTAATCAGATGTTCCAATATGCTTTTGCAATTGCATTAAAGAAGCGATTCCCAACCGAAGAAGTGCTCATTGATACGAGCCATTTCCATTATGTGTTTTCAAAGAGTTGGAAGGGAACCAATTTACATAATGGATATGAGATTGATAAGGTATTCCCCAAAGCCGGCTTAAATACTGCGTCACCACTCCAGTTAATGAGAGTCACTTGGTATATGCCCAATTATATACTGAGTCGTATCGTAAGGAGAATACTACCCGTTCGCAAGACGGAATACATTCAAATGCGAGAAAACATCTTCGTCTTCCAGCCTGAGGTGTTGGAGAGAAAAGGCGATTGCTATTATGAGGGGAACTGGGAGTCAGAAAAATATTTTGTGGATTGCCGAAAAGAAGTACAAGAAGCATTCTCTCACGGAGAACCAAATAGTGTCAATGCAAAGTATATAGAGGAGATGGAGCTCGAAGAGAGTGTTGCCATTCATGTCCGGAGGGGTGACTATTTAGCTAGTTCCAAATGGTCCGGGATATGTACGTTAGATTATTATAAGAAAGGGATAGAAACAATATTCTCGGACGGTAAGAAGCATACTTTCTATATTTTCTCTAATGACATAGAATGGTGTAACGAAAATATCAAACCTTTACTATCAGGACACCAATGCAGGGTCGTAACTGAGAACATCGGCAAGGATTCATGTTGGGATATGTTTTTAATGACGCATTGCAAGGACTTGATTATTGCCAACTCATCTTTTTCATGGTGGGGAGCGTTTCTCAATAATAGAGAAGGTCGTGTTATTGCACCAGCTAAGTGGATGAATGAAGAGAGGAAGATGGAGATTTGGCTGGATGAATGGATAAGAATATAAATCGCAACCTTCGTAAATCATTTTTGTCTTATGAAACCAAGAGTACTATTAATCAATGGTTATATATATCTACCAGGAGAAGGTGGGTACAAACGCACATTGTGTTTATTCAATATGATGAGAGAGAGAGGGTATAGAGTGACTCTTCTTACTAGCGATTTTAATCATTATGCCAAGACGGTTAGGGATGTTGAGAAGTTTCGACAGGAGTATCCTGATTTCAATGATATTGAGATTGTTCATATGCCTTCTTACGAGAAGAATGTATCAATAGCGAGATGGAGATCAGGAGATGTCTGGGCTAGAAATGTTGATAACTGGCTTAAGGCACACTACACGAGTTTTGATATTGTGTATGCACATATGCCGGATATTCCCACAATATTAAGGATAAAGAATTTTTGTAAAGAAAAGAACTTGAAGCTTGTAATTGATATCCGAGATTTGTGGCCGGAGGTTTTCCGAGTTCTGCTGAAAAAAGAATGGCTTTACAAGAGTGTTACGTATCCTATTAAGAAACGAGCCGATCGCTGTTATGCGGCGGCTGATGAATTAATCGCGGTATCAGAAGAGTATCTGCAGCGTGGATTAAGTGTAAACAAAAAGTCAAAAGACCCTGTTGCTGTTTATATTGGGGCTACTTTTGATCGTTTTTATGAAGGAATAGAAAAGTATGCGCCGTCGATTGATAAGAAAGGTGGCGAGGTGTGGGTAACATATGCAGGTACGTTAGGTAGTACATACGATCTTTACACGTTGTTGGATTCTGCGGAGGAGATTCGTAAGAAAAGTAAGAATAGGATTGTTTTCAAGATACTTGGCCAAGGCCCAGAGAGTGAGAGTTTAATGAAATATGCGAAGACAAAACAAATTGACAATGTTGATTTTGTTGGTTTTGTTGAATATGAGAAGATGGCCGCATATTTGAGTAAGTCGGATATGACGATCAATTCAGTAAAAAGACGCGCATCTCAGAGTATCATCAACAAAGTCGCAGATTATTTCGCGGCAGGTGTTCCTTGTCTGAATGGGTCTCTTTGTAAGGAGATGCAGCAACTGATAAGTGATTATCAAGTAGGTATAAATTTTGAGCCAGAGAATGTTAATAGTCTTGTAGATGCGATACTTTTCATTGTTAACAATCCGGAAAAGGTTAAAGAATTTGGCGAAAATGCGAAGAGTTTGGCAACGAAGAAGTTTGATAGAAGTATAACATATCTGGAAATATTGAAGAGACTGGATAATATGGTTCATTGAAAAACAAATGACAGAATTATATAGAAGGATGTCATTAATCACATATAACAATAAGAATTTGTCATGGCAAAAATAGCATTCAGATTGGCAAAGCCAAGTGATGCAAAGCAAATTGCGTATGTTCATTATCACATTCGTGATAAATATGACCAAGGCTTCTTTGCACAAGTTAATTATGCATTCCTTAAGCAATACTACAAGGTGGTGCTTAATGACCCCTGTGAGGTGGTCGTTTGCGCTGAGGATGAGAATCAGAAGATAGTCGGCTTTAGCAGTGGATCATTGGATTCAGAAAGGCAGTTCAAAATAATGAGGAAGAAGAAGCTCAGTTTCGTTCTTCCTTTACTCACATCTGCTATAGTAAAGCCCCAACTTATTAAGAGTGCTTACGATAGATTCAAGTCGACAAAAGGCGATTCGGTGAATGAATATGTTACTTCTAAGGGTGCTCGTGTTGAGTATTGGGGATGGCTCCCAGGAAGAGATGATTCCGACCAGTCTGTGGTGATGCAAGACATCTTGTTTTACACAATGAAGATGTTAGGTGCAGAGAAACTTTTCTTTGAAGTAGATAAGGTAAACAAGAGAATCTTTAAGTTCCATAAGATAAATGGAGCAGAAGAGGTTAAGATGTTTATTATGCCAGATGGTCGAGAAAGAGTTGAAATGGTATATGATATGAACAATTATAATTTTAAAATCAAATAAATATGGAATTAAAAGATTATATCGCAAATTTTGCAGACCAATTTGAGGATACTGATCCTGAAGAGATTACAGCTGAAACTAAATTTCACGATTTGGAAGAGTGGGATTCTTTAATCGCCCTTGCAGTGCTGAATATGACCGAGAAGAAATACGGCAAGAAAATTACATTTGATGAGATGAAAGCATGTGAGACGGTTGAGAATCTGTTTAATGTTATAGCCGCCAAGTAATGAATAATCCATTTTCTTTAGAAGGGAAGACCGTTTTAGTAACCGGAGCCGCCTCAGGCATTGGTAAAGCTACAGCTATCCAATGTGCAGAAATGGGAGCAAGAGTAATCATTGTCGACTTAAACGAACAAGGACTTCAAGAAACGCAAAAACTAATAGAACGTGAAGACACAGAGTGCCGAGCATTAGATTTGACGAATTTGGATAAGTTGATAGAAATGGTGGGCTCTCTTCCTAAACTGGATGGCGTAGCAAGCAACGCAGGAATTGTGCTGTCACTGCTTGCTAAATTCAGTGAGCCTAAAGATATGGAACGTATTTTTAGCATTAATACTTTCTCTCATATCAATTTGGTTCAGCAACTTATTTCACAAAAGAAGTTGAACAAAGGAGCTTCTATCGTATTCACTTCATCAATGTCTGGGGTGTATTGCGGTTTGGCTGGCGGTTCACTTTATGGCGCTACCAAGTCTGCCATTCTTGGCTATACAAAAGCATTGGCAATAGAATTGGCACCACGTGGAATCCGCGTCAATACCATTCATCCAGGCATGATTGAAACCCCGTTGACAAGCGGAACGGCTCTATCTAAAGAACTGTTGGAGGAGGATGCCAAGAATTATCTTTTAGGACGCTACGGTAAGCCGGAAGAGATTGCTTATTCGATTGTATATTTACTGTCAGATGCTACCGTTTGGATGACCGGTACACAATTATTAATTGATGGTGGCTATTCTGTAAAATAAGAAACGATGGAGGCATATATAAAAGCAATATCTTATTATCTTCCAGAGAAAATAGTTACCAATGAGCAATTGGTAAAAGAGTTCCCTGAATGGAGTGTGGATAAGATAGCAAAAAAAGTTGGCATCTATGAGAGACATATTTCCGCTGATAATGAAACGGCAGGTGACATGGCTTTCAAAGCAGCAGAAAAATTGATTCACGAGAATGGGATTGATAGAGATAGTATAGATTTCGTTCTCTTATGCACGCAAAGTCCTGACTATTTTTTGCCCAGTACATCTTGTATTATTCAGAACCGTTTGGGCTTATCTACTAAGTGTGGTGCGTTTGATTTTAACCTAGGATGCTCTGGATATGAATATGGGTTGGCTGTAGCCAAGGGACTTCTTTTCTCAGGTGTTGCTAAGAATGTACTTCTTCTAACCGCTGAAACATACAACAAGCACATTCATCCAAAAGATAAAGGGAATCGCACCATCTTTGGTGATGGAGCATCGGCAACTATTGTTTCGTCTGATGGTTTCGCTAAGATAGGAGAGTTTGTGTTAGGAACGGATGGTAGTGGTTATGACCGACTGATTCATAAGACTGGTGCCATGCGTCATTATCAGCCTTTAAATGATTACCATGAGGATGAGAACGGGACACCTCTTTCTAGTGATCATCTTTATATGGATGGTAAGGCTATCTTTGATTTTACTTCTGATATAGTTCCGCCTATGATAGAGGAAACTCTCCAGAAGAATAAAATAACGATGGACGATGTTAATCTCTTCGTATTCCATCAGGCCAACAGGTATATGATCAACTATCTTAGGAAATTGATGGAAATTGATAAGGATAAGTTCTATGTCTTTATGGAGACTGTTGGTAACACAGTTTCTTCGACGATACCTATTGCACTCTGTGAAGCGCAGAGGCAAGGTCGTTTGCATGGGAATGTTGTCCTTGCAGGATTTGGAGTAGGTCTGTCATATGGCGCGACAATTTTGGAGTGTAAATAATATGGTAATGTAAATACTTTCCTGTGAAAAGATTATTCGACGTAATAGCGAGTGGTCTGGGGCTCATCGTGCTTAGTCCATTATTCTTTATCCTTTCTATATGGATTAAACTGGATAGTAAAGGGCCGGTGTTCTACCGCCAGATTCGGGTAGGACGAAATAATAAAGATTTCCGTATCTTTAAGTTTCGGTCTATGAGAATGGGGGCAGACAAAGGTAGTCTCGTTACCATTGGTGGGCATGACCCACGAATTACACAGTCCGGATACTTTATCCGTAAATTTAAGTTGGATGAGCTGCCACAATTGATTAATGTGTTTATTGGGGACATGAGTCTCGTTGGACCTCGTCCAGAAGTTCGTCATTACGTGGACTATTGGACTCCTGAGCAGATGCATGTGCTGGATGTGCGTCCTGGAATTACTGACCCTGCATCAATCAAGTTCCGTAATGAGAACGAACTGATGGAGAATGCAGAAGACCCCGAGAAATATTATATCGAGGTCATTATGCAGGAGAAATTGGAACTCTACTTGGAATACGTCAAAAATCATTCGTTCCTTGGAGATCTTGGCTTGATTTTTAAGACTTTTTGGGTGATAGTGAAGAACTGAGAGGAGATGAAAGGTTATAGGTTATGGGTTAGAGGTTATAGAGTATGGAGATGTGAAGGGTTAGAGGTTATAGGTTATGGGTTAGAGGTTATAGGTTATGGGGAGAAGAAAGGTTAAAGGTTAGAGGTTATTGGTTATAGAGTATGGAGGAGAAGAAGTTTTCGTTTGAGGGTTTAGAGGTATACCAGGCTGCAAGGGCGTTGGTACGAGAGGTGTATTTGTTGCAGAATAAGTTCCCTAAGACGGAAACTTTTGCTTTAGGTGACCAAATAAGACGTTCAGCATCTTCTGTCACATCAAATATAGCAGAGGGAAGCGGACGTAATTCTTTCAAAGAGAAAGTGCATTTCATTGAAATATCCTATGGCTCATTGATGGAGGCTTTTAGCCAGTTACAAATAGCACAAGATTTGGGTTATATCACAGAGAAGGATGTTGATGGCATCAGGCCATCTTTTATCAATGTGGCTAAGATGCTTTCTGGATTGAAAGGGTATTTTGAGGGGAAGAGATGAAGGGTTATGGGTTATGGGTTATTGGTTAGGGGTTATAGGTTATTGGTTAGGGGGTATAGGTTATTGGTTAGGGGTTATAGGTTATGGGGTAGGGGTTAGATTGTGGCTACCCTCGAAAAGTATAACCACGGAGGGAAAGACCAGTAGAAAAGAGGAGGATGGTTCGCGTAGCAGGGGCGAAATTAGGATGGTTGGAGACAATGAAATAAAGAATTATGGAGTGTCTTCTATACTAGCAAACAATGAAGATGCAAAAGTTTAGAGATCAAAATAAAATAAGAGAGTTTCTGAATGATATCCTTACCAAAAAGGAGTCGGAGGACTTGGAGTTTAAACATGCTTCAGGTGGTTTCCCAGGCAGTTTCTGGGATACTTATTCTGCATTTGCTAATACAGAAGGGGGAACCATCATATTTGGTGTAGAGGAGAAGAATGAAGGGCTTTATCTAGATGTAATATCAGATGAGACGGTAGATAAATACCAAAAGGTTTTTTGGAATAACGTTAATAACAAGGCGACGATAAGTTGTAACCTGCTGAAAAATGATGATGTGGAAGTTGTGAAGTATAACGGTTACAACATTATGTTCTTTCATATTCCTTGTGCAAGTAGAGAACAAAGGCCTGTTTTTAGAACTACGAATCCTTATAATGGAACCTTTAAACGAAATTATGAGGGTGACTACAAATGCACGGAGAAAGAGGTACAGCGGATGTTTGCGGATGCAAATGACTCAAGACCTGCAGACAGTAGAATTTTGCCCAACTATAGTCTGAACGACATAGATAAAGAGTCAATACAGCAGTACAGGCAGTTATTTGCTACGGCTAGGCCGAACCATCCTTGGTTGGTAATGGATGACATGACATTGTTAGAGAAACTCGGGGGATACCGGAAAGACAGAGAAACAGGTGAAGAGGGATTTACTCTGGCGGGTTTGTTGATGTTTGGAAAGTATGATTCCATCACTGACAATGCTTGTGCACCTGATTTTTTTCCAGACTATCAGGAATGGCTTAGCAATGATCCAGATGGTAGGTGGTCGGCAAGAATCTATCCTGATGGAACGTGGGAGGCAAACCTTTTTCAATACTATAGGAGGGTGTTGCCAAGGTTACAAAGTTTTTTGCCTAATCCTTTCCGGCTGGAAGGAAACACTCGCAAAGAGGAGACAACTGCTCATGTGGCAGTACGTGAAGCTTTTATTAATTTGTGTGTGCATTCTGATTTTTCAGTGAATGCCAATATGATAGTGAAACATGTGAAGAACATGTTTATATTCTCCAATCCAGGATCTATGCTTATTACAAAGGCTCAATATTATCATGGTGGGCAGAGCGTATGTAGGAACAAATCATTGCAGAAGATGTTTATGATGCTCGGTGCTGCTGAGAAGGCTGGTAGTGGCGTTGATAAGATATTGAAAGGATGGAGTGATGCAAACTGGCGTACTCCGTTTGTTGAAACGACCTGCCGTCCTGATGTGGTGAGCCTATATTTGCCTATGCTTTCTTTGTTGGATGCCGATGTAAAGGCGGGACTTATAGAGTTATTTGGGAAAAGTGTGGTAAGAATAGAGCATAATTGTTTGCAGACATTGGCCCTTGCTTATACGGAAGGTTATGTGACAAATGAAAGACTAAGATATACGCTGAATATCCATAAAGCGGATATTTACAATTTGCTTAAGGATATGTGTGGTAAAGGCTATTTAGTGGCTGAAGGTCATGGAAGGGGTACGAAATATCATATTCCACAAGCTCGTAAGGCTTCCGAGGTAAGTGATAATCTAGTAAGTAACC
>JAEEGG010005870.1_pt1 | contig 28971 bp, 19 predicted proteins | sample 9134161 | NCBI WGS metagenome assembly JAEEGG01 (sample SAMN16246543, study PRJNA631951) | gut metagenome | biome: gut microbiome; feature: rumen; material: CR-attached | host: Bos | place: Iran: Karaj | collected 2018-10 | reverse complement strand
CATTTTCCGCATGCGGGAGTTCGCGCAGATGGAGATGCAGTTCTTCATCCAGCCCGGCACGGAACTCGACTGGTTCGCAAAATGGAAAGAAACCCGTCTGAAATGGCACAAGGCAATGGGTCTCGGCGACGAGAAATACCGCTTCCACGACCACGACAAGCTGGCCCACTACGCCAACGCAGCCACCGACATCGAATTTGAATTCCCCTTCGGCTTCAAGGAGCTCGAGGGCATCCACTCACGCACCGACTTCGACCTCGGCAACCACCAGAGGTACAGCGGCCGCAAGATACAGTATTTCGACCCTGAAAAGAACGAGAATTACACCCCCTACGTCATCGAGACTTCAATCGGCCTCGACCGCTGCTTCCTCGCAGTGCTCTCAAGCTCATACCACGAGGAGAAGCTGGAAAACGGCGAGGAGCGCGTAGTGCTCAGCATCCCCGCAGCCCTGGCACCCGTGAAAGCCGCCGTGCTTCCGCTGGTCAAGAAAGACGGCCTGCCCGAGAAAGCCCGCGAGATTATGGATATCCTCAAGTTCGACTTCAACTGCCAGTACGACGAGAAAGACTCTATCGGCAAACGCTACCGCCGTCAGGATGCCATCGGAACGCCTTTCTGCATCACAATCGACCACGACAGCCTCAATGACAACTGCGTCACCATCCGCGAACGCGACAGTATGAAGCAGGAAAGGATCGCAATCGACAGACTCCACGAGATCCTGCAGCGCGAAACTTCGATGACAAGTCTTCTTGTTAAAAATTAATTTGTTTTTTATATTTGTAGAAATCAGACATCTACAAACCAATTAAATACAAATTCACAATGGGCAAATTCGTTATCAAGCTCCGCACAAATGGAGATGTTCAGTTCGACCTCAAGGCCGCTAACGGCCAGGTGATCCTTACCAGCCAGGGTTACAAATCAATGGACAGCTGCCTCAACGGCATCGCTTCTGTAAAGAAAAACAGTCTCGATGACGCCCGTTTCGAGCGCAAACAGGCTAAAAACGGCAAACCTTTCTTCAACCTGGTAGCTACCAACGGACAGGTTATCGGCACAAGTGAGATGTATTCCAACAATTCAAATATGGAAAACGGCATCGCTTCTGTAAAGAAGAACGCCCCGACCGCTGAAATTGTTGACAAAACCAAAGAATAATGGCAAATGGTCCTTGCGACCTTTTGATCAGGTGATTTTATTGAAACACAGGCTGCTTTATCGCGGTCTGTGTTTTTTATTATATTTGCGTCGCTAATTGGTAGTTTTATGGAACTAACCCGCGTTTTCGATCTCCTCACCAACCTGGAGCAAATCTGTCCTGACAAGCCGGATATGCTTGCTAAACGCATTAATAATCAATGGGTTAAGTATAGCACGAAGGATTATGTCCGGCTGTCTCACGCTACCGCTAGGAGTTTTCTCGCCCTCGGCCTCAAGCCAGGCACAAAGATCATAAGCATCTGCAGCAACCGTCCTGAATGGAATTTCATCGATATGGGCTGCGCCCTGTCCAGGATGGTCCACACGCCGGTGTATCCCACCCTCAGCCACGACGACTACCTATACATCTTCAACCACTCTGAAGCCGAGCTGATTTTCATCGGTAATGAGTTGTTATACAAGAAGATAGCCCCTGCTGTCGAGGAGATGGACCACCCCGCTAAAATCATCCTCATCGATGACAGCGACAGCCATTACTGCTTCAAGCAGCTGCTGGAAGAAGGCGAGAAAGACAAAGAAGCTCTCGAAGCTGTCATCAGCGACAACATAAAAAATACTCCCAAGGACGAATTCTTCTCCCTCATCTATACTTCAGGAACGACCGGCCAGCCGAAAGGCGTGATGCTGAGCCACTACAACCTGGTGTTCGACTCGCACGGCCACGCTGTCCGCCAGTATATGGGCAAGGAGAACAAGATGATTTCGTTCCTGCCGCTCTGCCACACCTACGAGCGTTCGATGAACTATCATTATCAGGAGAAAGGCATCAGCATCTATTATGCGGAGATGAGCACTTTCGCCGCAGACCTGAAAGACAGCCGTGCAGACGGATTCTGCGCTGTCCCGAGGGTTCTGGAACTTCTGTATGGCAAGCTGGAAGCAGCCCGCACAAGCCTGAAAGGCATCAAAGCCTTCATCTACCGCCGCGCGTGGAAATACGCAAACAACTACGACAACTACAACAAGAAGCCCATCTACCAGCTTCGCCGCAGGATTTTCGACAAGCTTGTCTACAGCAAATGGCGCGACAATCTGGGCGGACAGAAGGAAATGCAGGTGATTTCGGGCGGCAGTTCGATCCAGCCCCGTATCCTTCGCTGCCTCACTGCAGCCAATGTACAATGCTACGAGGGCTATGGTATGACCGAGACTTCTCCTGTAATTGCAGTGAACGATCCTAGACACCGCATCCAGGTGCTCGGCACCGTTGGAACCCCCATCGAAGGCACTGAACTTGCGTTCGCCAGCGACGGTGAAATTCTCACCAAAGGCCCCCACGTGATGCTCGGATATTACAAGGCTCCCGAACTTACTGCTGAGATTATTGACGAAAACGGCTTCCTGCACACCGGTGACATCGGATATCTTCAGGACGGAAAATACCTCAAGATCACTGACCGCAAGAAAGAGATTTTCAAACTTTCAAACGGTAAATACGTAGCTCCGCAGGCCATCGAGACCCGTCTGAAAGAGACATCAGACTTCATTTCTAATTGTATGGTTGTCGGCGAAAACGAGAAATTTGCATCAGCCATCATCATCCCTTCTTTCAGCAAGCTGGCTTCTTATGCCAATTACAAGAAGATTTCTTTCAAGGACAATGATGACTTGTTGAAGAATCCCGACGTCCAGAATCTTCTGCACCGCCAGATAGACAAGGTCAACGCAACCCTCGCTCCTCACGAGCAGATCAAACGCGAGCGCTACATCAATGCCGAATGGACTGTCGACAACAAGATGCTGAGCCAGACACTCAAGCTCAAGCGAGCTAACATCTACGCCCGCTACAAAGACATCATTTCAGAAATTTACCAGTAATGATTCCTGGGCGTTCCACGTGGAACGCTACCTGCCGAAGTGGACCAGGAGGACTGATATGTCCGCCGGGGAGACTCCGGAGATTCGCGAAGCCTGTGCGATCGTGCGCGGGCGGTAACGGTCGAGCTTGATGCGGCACTCGATCGACAGGGCTGTAATCTTCGAGAAATCGTAATCGTCCGGAATGCGGATGTTCTCAAGACGGAGGATCTTGTCGGCCAGTTTCTTCTCGCGGTCGATGTAACCCTGGTACTTGACAGCAATCTCTACAGCCTCCACAATCTCGTCTCTTCTGCCCTCTTCGATTCCGCAGGAAGCAAGGATGCTGTCGACATCTACGAATGTTCCCCGTGGAACACTTTTTTCCAAGTCTTGGATGCTGACGAAGGGCCGTGTCAGAAGCTCGGCTATTTTCTTGCGGTTTTCTATCGGAGCAGACTCGACTCTCTCCAAGTAAGGGTTCACATCCTCCGGTCTTATTGAAGTCGTGCAGATTTCGTCTTTGAGCCGTCCGACAGCATAATACTTAGACAGCATATTCTCGTATCTCTCCTTGCTTGCCAATCCGATCTCATAGCCTTTAGCTGTAAGACGGTAGTCAGCATTGTCTCCTCTCAGAAGTATCCTGTACTCGGCTCTTGAAGTGAACATCCTGTAAGGCTCATCGACACCCTTTGTGATGAGGTCGTCGATAAGGACGCCTATATAAGCCTCGTCGCGTTTCAATATGAATTCACCGCGGCCCTGAACTGCCAGAGCAGCGTTGATTCCGGCCATAAGCCCCTGAGCTGCAGCTTCTTCGTAGCCAGTTGTGCCATTGACTTGCCCCGCCAGATACAGGCCGGAAATCACCTTGCTTTCGAGCGTGGCATTCAGCTGCACCGGATCGAAGTAGTCATATTCCACGGCATAGGCCGGTCTGAAGACCTTGATATGTTCGAATCCTTCTATCTGCCTGAGCGCCCGGATCTGCACGTCGAACGGCAGCGAAGAGGAGAAGCCCTGCAGATAATATTCGTGCGTAGTCCACCCTTCCGGCTCGAGGAAGAGCTGATGGCTGTCCTTGCCCGCGAAGGTACGGAGCTTGTCTTCTATCGACGGACAGTACCTCGGCCCTATCCCGACTATCTTGCCGGTGAACAGCGGGCTCTGGTCGAAGCCGCTGCGGAGAATTTCGTGGACGCGCTCGTTGGTATGGACGATGTAGCAGTCCTTCTGGACGCCTTTTTGCTGTATGGCCGAAGGAACCGGCAGGAAGGAGAAACGCGCCGGTGACTCATCTCCCTTCTGGACCGTCAGGGCGCTGAGGTCGATGGAGCGGGTATCGATGCGTGGCGGTGTTCCGGTTTTCATTCGGGCCACTTTTATGCCTTCGGCTGCAAGCTGTTCGCCCAGTCCGAAGCTCGACAACTCGCCGATGCGGCCGCCGACGGTGGTCTGCTGGCCGATGAAGAGCTTTCCGTTGAGGAAGGTGCCTGCCGTGATGATGACTGCAGCAGCAGTGAACGAAGTGCCGAGCTGGGTCTCGACTCCGTATATCTTGGAATCCCGGATGGTCAGCCTGGTTACTACATCCTGCCAGATATCGATATTTGGGGTATCTTCGAGCACCTGGCGCCAGTTCAAAGTATAGAGGGTCTTGTCGCACTGGGCACGGGGACTCCACATCGCAGGGCCTTTGCTCATATTGAGCATACGGAACTGGATTGTGCTGCGGTCAGTAACAATGCCAGAAAAGCCGCCAAGAGCATCTATTTCTCTGACAATCTGGCCTTTAGCAATGCCGCCTATTGCAGGATTGCAGCTCATCTGCGCTATGTTGCGCATATCCATCGTCACGAGCAGAACCCTGGCTCCCATCCGCGCAGCTGCAGTTGCAGCCTCACATCCGGCGTGGCCGGCGCCGACGACTATTATGTCGTAATCGTTGCTCATTTCTGTGCGGCGAGTGTATCAAGCAATTCGAGGGAAGCGTTTTCAGCGCTCCGCATCTTTTTCTGCTCCTTTTCACTCGTGTCGTCATAGCCTGTTAAGTGCAAAAGGCCGTGCGCAATCACGCGGTGCAGCTCCCTTTCGAAGCCTTCTCCGTATTCCTGCCCGTTTGCACGCACAGTATCAACACTGATGAAGATGTCTGCATCGACTTTCTTTGACGCGGGATCCTCCCGGTTGTCGAAAGTGATGATGTCAGTGTAATAATCGTGACCGAGGTACTGCTTGTTCATTTCAAGAAGATAGTCGTCGCTGCAGAAAATGTAGTTGATGTCTCCGACAGTGTAGCCATTATTCGCAGCAAGCAGCTTTAACCACTTTTTTATAAGCAGTTTGGAACGAAGATTGAAAGTAATTCCTTCCGAAAAGAAACAGATCATTAATACTTTGATTTAAGTTTCGAATAGTTTTGTATCTTTGCCCTTCTGAATTATAATGAACATATAATTCACGGACAAAAATAATAATTTTTTGACTATCGTCACGCGTGGCTGACGGTTGCAAAAGAACCGAAGGATAGATAACAAGCAAAAGTTAGATCAACAATAAAAAATAAGAATAGAAATGTCAAAGGTAACTGTAATCGGCGCCGGTAATGTGGGTGCCACCTGCGCAAACGCAATCGCTCACCTCAACTGTGTAAGCGACATCGTATTGATTGATATCAAAGAAGGTCTTTCTGAAGGCAAGGCCATCGACATGATGCAGACAGCAAAGCTCTACGGCTTTGACACACGCATCAAAGGCGTGACCAACGACTATGCTGCAACTGCAGATTCAGATGTAGTCATCATCACCTCAGGAATTCCCCGCAAACCCGGTATGACCCGCGAAGAACTCATCGGCGTGAACGCAGGCATCGTGAATTCTGTAGTAAAGAACGCACTTCAGTATTCACCCAACGCAGTTTTTATGATCATCGCCAACCCGATGGACACTATGACTTATCTGACTTACAAGACATCAGGTCTTCCCAAGAACAAAGTCATCGGAATGGGCGGACAGCTCGACAGCAGCCGTTTCACATACTACCTCAGCCAGGCTCTCGGCGCAGCTCCGAGCGACGTTGAAGGCATCGTAATCGGCGGCCACGGCGACACCACGATGATCCCTCTGATCAGCAAAGCCACCTATAAGTCACAGCCTGTCACCAAGCTCCTCAGCAAGGAAGCAGCCGACAAGGTCGTTGCCGATACAATGGTCGGCGGCGCCACCATCACCGGCCTTCTCGGAACCAGCGCCTGGTACGGCCCCGGCGCAGCAGCAGCCACTATGGTCAAATCAATCATCCTCGACCAGAAGAAGATATTCCCGTGCTGCGTAGCTCTCGAAGGCGAATTCGGCAAGAGCGACATCTGCATCGGCGTGCCCGCAGTTCTCGGCAAGAACGGTGTAGAGAAAGTGGTTGAAATTGAACTCACTGCAGATGAGAAAGCAGCTTTCGATAAGAGCGCCGAAGCTGTTTCGAAGACAAACAAAGTGCTCAAGGACATGAACCTCGTCAAATAACGACGGTTAGCTATTCAAAACATTTTATCAACAATTTTTTTGTTGAAAAAATTTTTCTTTCTAACTTTACACACCGTACAATTTTAGAAAAAGAAAAAATTACATACGATGGAAGTTAAAAAATCACCTAAAGCAGATCTCACCAAGACCGTGACCCTTTTCCGCGAAATCGGTTTCATCATCGTTCTTGGTATCGTGCTGCTGGCCTTTGAATGGCAGAGCAAAGAGAAAAAAGAATCTATCTTCGATCAGCAGGAGTCTGTGATCATCGAGGAAGAAATCATCCCTATCACTCAGGAAGAGCAAACTCCTCCGCCTGAGATGCCCAAGATCCCTGTCCTTTCAGACGCCATCGATATCGTCGATGACAACATCCAGGTTGACGACGCAGTGTTCTCATTCGAGGACGACGCAACCCTCGGTGTTGAAATTATGGACTATATCGAGACTGTAGAAGAGGAAGAGGTTGAGGAAGAAGCTATTCCGTTCGCATTGGTTGAGAACAAGCCTACGTTCCAGGGTGGTGATGCAAACACCTTCTCAAAATGGGTGAACTCTCGTCTCGAGTATCCCGAGATCGCCAAGGAAAACGGTATCCAGGGCCGTGTAACCCTCCAGTTCACGGTTAACACCGACGGTTCAGTGAGCGATGTGAAAGTTCTCCGTGGTGTGGACTCATCTCTCGACAAAGAGGCCGTCAGGGTGGTTTCAAGCTCTCCTAAGTGGAAACCGGGTATGCAGCGTGACAAACCCGTCCGCGTTACCTACACTTTCCCCGTAATCTTCCAGCTCCGCTAGTCGGAAACGGAAAAGAAAAAAGAGGTGCAGCGATGTACCTCTTTTTTTTTGTGCTTTACCACAGGAAATTGTTGAAGGGATAACGGCCTGCGTGGATCTCTGCAACCATCTTGTAGAGGTCATTGCGAAGCTTGTCGATGCCGATCTTGTCCTTGGCGCTGATGAAAATGCAGGGCGTGTGCTCCTTTGCGATCCACATACTCTTCATCTCATCCAGAGTGTAGTTGCGCAGCGTCTTCTCGTCCAGGCTGAATTCGTCGTATTCCTCGTGCTGATAGGCGTCTATCTTGTTGAACACCATCAGACAGGGCTTGTCGCCGGCCCCGATGTCACGCAGAGTGCGCTCGACAGTAGCTATCTGGTCTTCAAAGCCGGGATGTGAGATGTCCACTACGTGCATCAGGATATCGCTCTGGCGCACCTCGTCCAGCGTGCTCTTGAACGACTCGATGAGCTGTGTCGGCAGCTTGCGGATGAAACCTACGGTATCGCTCAGCAAGAAAGGCAGATTCTCTATCACAACCTTGCGCACGGTCGTGTCCAGGGTTGCGAACAATTTGTTCTCGGCGAACACGTTGCTCTTGGCCAGCAGGTTCATAAGCGTGCTTTTGCCCACATTGGTATATCCGACCAGGGAAATGCGCACCAGGCCGCCGCGGTTGCCCCTCTGGGACTCCATCTGACGGTCAATCTTGCGCAGCTGCTCTTTCAGGCGCGTGATTTTGTCAAGGACGATACGGCGGTCCGTCTCCAGCTGGCTCTCACCGGGACCCCTCATATTGATACCTCCGCGCTGACGCTCAAGGTGTGTCCACATACCAGTCAGACGGGGGTAGAGATATTGATACTGGGCAAGTTCGACCTGCGTCTTGGCATAAGCGGTAGCCGCCCTCTGCGCGAAAATGTCGAGGATCAGACCGGTGCGGTCGATGACGTTCACTTTGGTCTCTTTCTCGATATTGCGCATCTGGGAAGGGGTCAGCTCATCGTCGAAGATGATGTAGTCGACCTCGTGCTCCTGAACGTAGCTCTTGATCTCTTCGAGTTTGCCGGTGCCGAAATAAAACCGGTTGTTGGGATGGTCCAGGCGCTGGGTGAAACGGCGCAGAGTGGTCACACCGGCCGTAAGGGCGAGAAATTCAAGCTCGTCGAGGTATTCCGTCGCCGTGCGCTCGCTGTCCTTGTCCCTGATTACCGCAGCTAATACGCCTGTATCCATCTATTTCTAACGGATAAACGATTTTACGATCTGAACAACCTTGTCGGGCTCTTCAATGAAGGAGTTGTGGCCGGTATTCTCCACTATTTCGAAACGCACTTTCGGAAATTCTTCCTTCATTGCCTCGATCTTGGCCATCGGCATAAAATTGTCGTGGTCACCCATAATTGCCAGCACGGGCATCGGAGGGTTTTTCATCAGCTCACAGCTGTCGCCGCGCTGCATCATACCCTTCAGACACGATATTATGCCTTCGGGGTCGTGGGTGTCACACAGTTCGATGGTCTCTATGATCTTGTCGTCACAGCGCCGCAGATTCTCCGAATAATACATCTTGGGCACCGCTGCCTCTGCAAGAGACATCAGACGGCCGGCCCTTATATCTTCAATCTCACGGGCTCTGTCAGCTGCCTTTTCGGCCGGATCGGGATATGGATTGCTATGGATCAGCAGAAGGCCTTCAGCAGCTTCGGGAAACAGCCTGCAGAATGCCAGGGCTGCATATCCGCCCATCGAGTGGCCTGCAACATAAGCTTTTTCGATGCCGCACTTGTCCAGCACGCCCTTGACCGTCGTAGCCATAAAATCCATAGTATTGACGGGGGCGCCGCACGAAAGTCCGTGTCCTGGAAGGTCGATGGTTATAACTCTGCAGAAATCCTTCAGCACATCGGCGAATTCGTTCCATACGTACATTGTTTCAAGATATCCGTGAAGCAATATAAGCGTCTTTTCACCAGCGTTTGTATCGTTGATGTGGACGGGAACGTTGCCTGCTGTTGCAAAAAATTCCATAATAGTCCTTTTTCTCGCCGCAAAATTACAAATTATTCAAAAAAAGTTAGGATATTTGTAAGAATCGAAATACAAACTAAAACTACCATAATGATTGAATTGAAATCACAAGTCCCCGATGGACCGTTGGCTGAGAAATGGACTGCCCATAAGGCTCACATCAAAGTCGTCAGCCCTGCCAACAAGAAGAAACTCGACATCATCGTCATCGGTACCGGACTCGGAGGCGCATCAGCAGCCGCCACTCTTGGAGAACTTGGATACAACGTAAAGATTTTCTGTATCAGCGACTCTCCCCGCCGCGCCCACTCTATCGCAGCCCAGGGAGGTATCAATGCCGCCAAGAACTATCAGAACGACAATGACTCCATCTACCGTCTGTTCTACGACACCATCAAGGGCGGTGATTATCGCAGCCGCGAAGCCAACGTATATCGTCTGGCCGAAGTGAGCAACAACATCATTGACCAATGCGTAGCGCAGGGTGTTCCTTTCGCAAGGGATTACGGCGGACTGCTTGACAACCGTTCATTCGGAGGCGCCCAGGTAAGCCGTACTTTCTATGCCCGCGGACAAACCGGCCAGCAGCTGCTCCTCGGAGCCTATGCCGCCCTCAACCGTCAGGTTGCCAAAGGCAAGGTGCAGAGCTTCCCCCGCCACGAAATGCTTGATCTGGTAGTTGTCAACGGTGAGGCAAAAGGCATCATCGCCCGTGACCTTACTACCGGCGAAATCAAACGCTTCGGTGCACACGCTGTGGTTCTGGCCACCGGCGGCTATGGAAACACCTATTTCCTCAGCACCAATGCTATGAACAGCAACGGTTCTGCAGCGATGCAGTGCTACCGCAAGGGTGCTTGCTTCGCAAATCCCTGCTTCGCACAAATCCACCCGACCTGCATCCCCGTCCACGGAGACCAGCAGAGCAAGCTTACCCTGATGTCCGAGTCGCTGCGTAACGACGGCCGCATCTGGGTTCCCAAGAAGATGGATGACGTGATTGCCATCCGCAAGGGTGCCAAGAAACCCAGCGACATTCCTGAGGAAGACCGCGACTACTATCTCGAGCGCAGATATCCTGCCTTCGGAAACCTCGTTCCCCGCGACGTGGCTTCAAGGGCTGCCAAGGAGCGCTGCGACGCCGGCTACGGCGTAAACGAGCAGGGTCTGGCCGTGTTCCTGGATTTCAAGACCTGTATGGAGCAGAAAGGCAAGGCATATATCGAGGAGAAATACGGAAACCTCTTCCAGATGTACGAGGAAATCAACGACGTAGATCCTTACAAGGAGCCTATGATGATTTTCCCGGCTATCCACTATACTATGGGCGGTCTCTGGGTTGACTACAACCTGCAGACCACTATCCCCGGCCTCTACGCCATCGGTGAAGCCAACTTCTCCGACCACGGCGGAAACCGTCTGGGTGCTTCAGCCCTTATGCAGGGCCTTGCAGACGGATATTTCATCCTTCCTTACACCATCGGCGACTACCTGGCCAAGAAGATCCAGGAGCCCAAGGTCAACACTGACGCTCCGGAGTTCGCCGAGGCTGAGAAGAAAGTCAAGGAAAGAATCGACAAGCTGTTCTCTATCAAGGGCAAACGCACTGTCGACAGCATCCACAAGGAGCTTGGTCTCATTATGTGGGAATATGTCGGAATGGCCCGCAACGAGGCTGGTCTGAAGACTGCCATCCAGAAGATCAGGGATCTCAAGAAAGAGTTCTGGACCAATGTTTTCGTGGACGGCGACAATTCACACTTCAACCAGGAGCTTGAAAAGGCTCTCCGCGTTGCCGACTTCCTCGAGATCGGAGAACTGATGGCTATCGACGCCCTTAACCGCAAGGAGTCCTGCGGCGGTCATTTCCGCGAGGAGATGCAGACTGAAGACGGCGAGACTAAACGTGACGACAAGAACTTTATGTATGTCGCTGCCTGGGAATACAAGGGCGAGGACAAAGAGCCTGAACTCCACAAAGAACCGCTTGAATTCAAATATTGCACTGTTGCAACCCGTAACTATAAAGATTAAGCTATGAAATTCACATTAAAAATATGGCGTCAGAAAAACGCCAAGTCACAAGGTCACTTCGAGACTTACAATATCGACGGCATCTCGCCCGATACTTCGTTTCTCGAAATGCTTGACATCCTCAACGAGAAGCTTGTGAACGCTGATATAGATCCCGTATCTTTCGACAAGGGTTGCAAGAGCAAGGAAGGTCCCGTCAGCTTCGACCACGACTGCCGTGAGGGTATCTGCGGTGCTTGTTCACTCTATATCAACGGCCGTGCCCACGGTCCTGAGAGCGGCGTGACTACCTGCCAGATGTATATGCGCAAATTCAAGGATGGCAGCACTATCACCATCGAGCCTTGGCGCAACAACGGTTTCCCCATCATCAAGGATCTCGTGGTTGACCGTCGTGCATACGACAAGATCCTGCAGGCCGGCGGTTTTATCAATGTCAACACCGGTGGTGTGCCGGATGCCAATGCCATTCCTATCAACAAGGATAATGCTGAGGAAAGTATGGATGCTGCTGCCTGCATCGGCTGCGGTGCCTGCGCTGCTACCTGCAAGAATGGTTCTGCGATGTTGTTCGTCGCTGCCCGCGTCAGCTCTCTGGCTCTGCTGCCTCAGGGTAAGGTCGAGGGTGCCCGTCGTGCCAAGGCTATGGTTGCAAAGATGGACGAACTCGGCTTCGGCGCCTGCACCAATACCCGTGCCTGCGAAATGGAGTGTCCCAAGAAGATCAGCGTCAGCCATATCGCTCGTCTGAACCGTGAATTCCTCAAGGCAAAGTTCAAAGACTAAGGCTTTTACGAGTTTTCAACTTTTATAAGGAAGGCGGGTTGCGAACCTGCCTTCTTTTTTAATTTAAGGTTGATTAGTTGTTAAAACTGTGCTGATATTATGTGGATAAATTCTGATAAAAACACGGACTTTTTCAACAACATAAAAATATCCTCTGAAAAGTAAAATCTAGTTATTGATATTTATAAACACTGCAATCAACATCGTTAAAATTCAAAATAGGCCCTACAATTATATGCAGAGCCGTTTTAAATACTTATAAACACTTTCAACAGCCATTAATAATCATCATAAAGTCTTTTTTTAAAAAAGAAATATTGATAATTATGTTTTGTTGAAAGCAGATGCTGCGGGTGAAATTATCTGTATGCTGGAGGTTCCGTTCGCTGCGCTCACTCCAACCCTCCCATCGCCTGCTTCGTCCTGCTTCGCAGAACTCGCATTCGACGGGCACCTCCCGTTTTGCAAGTCACGGGTGACCAGCCCTCCAGCATACAGATAATTTCATCCGCAGCCTTAATACGATAACATTAAATAATAATTATTCAGTAAATTTGTGGACATATAGGTGTATCTATGGCTATAGAGTATTATAATCCCAGGGAAGAGTCTCAGGTCAAGGACAAGGACTTTGAGAATAAGATAAGGCCGCAGGATTTCACTTCGTTTCACGGGCAGCAGAAGATAATTGACAAGCTTGAGATATATGTCAAAGCTGCTATGATGAGGGGTGAGGCGCTGGACCATATTCTTTTTCACGGCCCTCCAGGCCTGGGAAAGACTACTCTTGCGCATATAGTGGCCAACGAGCTTGGAGTGAATATGAAAATCACTTCCGGCCCAGTGCTTGACAAACCGGGCGACCTTGCCGGCCTGCTCACTTCCCTCGATCCGGGAGATGTGCTGTTCATCGATGAGATACACCGACTCAGCCCTATAGTGGAGGAATATCTCTATTCTGCGATGGAAGACTATGTCATCGACATAATGATTGACAAAGGTCCCGGAGCCCGCAGCGTGCAGATCAACCTCAACCCTTTCACGCTCATCGGAGCGACCACCCGCAGCGGCCTTCTTACATCTCCGCTTAGAGCCCGCTTCGGCATCCAGGAACACCTTGAATATTACGACAGCGACGTGCTTTCGAATATTATAGTGCGCAGTGCTGAGATACTCGGCATAGGCATCGACGACAATGCAGCCCGCGAAATAGCTATGCGCAGCCGCGGCACGCCCCGAATCGCCAACAGTCTGCTGCGTCGCGTCAGGGACTTCGCCCAGGTGAAGGGCAGCGGCAGCATCGACCTTGCCATCACCCGCATCACCCTCGACGCCCTGAACATCGACAAACGCGGTCTGGACGCTATCGACAACAAGATATTGACTACGATCATAGAGAAATTCGGCGGTGGACCGGTAGGTGCCGGGACAATAGCTACTGCGATAAGCGAAGACGTAGGAACTCTCGAAGAAGTCTATGAACCTTTCCTTATAAAAGAAGGCTTCATCAACCGCACTCCACGCGGCCGTGAAGCCACAACGCTGGCATACTCCCACCTTGGCCTGACAAGAGGCTCAAAGGACGGCGGAGCATCGCTTTTCGACTAGACGTTCTCGTTGATTTTCTGCAGCAGGAACACGGCCTCTGAAATGGTTTTCACAGGCGACGACTTCATATACAGCTTATTGTCCTTTTCCGTAAGTGTGAAATGAAGGCCGGGACGCTGTATGAAATTCAAAATCGACACGAAAACATCAGATTTGTAATAGGCTGACAGCTGGTTGCTGACGAAATAAGCCAGCATTATGCCTTTCTTGAGCACTATCTTTTCAAAGCCGAGAGATATGGCCAGACTGCGCAGACGGATGATGTTTATCAGCTCTTCCGTCTGGGTCGGCAGCGGCCCGTAACGGTCTTCCATCTCCTCCCTGAAGCCTTTGAGTTCCTCCTCGGTCTTCATAGAGTCAAGAGCCTTGTAGAGCCTTATCTTCTCTGAAGGGATGTTTATGTAAGTGTCAGGAATGAGAGCCTGGATGTCTGTGTCGATGTGGCAGTCATAGATGAATTCCGTGCGCACTGACTTTTTCTTCTTGCTGTCGGCTGCAGCAGCTTTTTCCAGGGCCATTTCATATTCTTCATAGACTCCGGCCTCGGTCCTGGCCTCTATCAATGCCTCCTGGAGTATTTTCTGATAAGTCTCGAAGCCCATTTCGGCGATGAAGCCGCTCTGCTCTGCGCCAAGCAGGTTTCCGGCACCTCGGATGTCGAGGTCCTGCATCGCTATGTTGAAGCCGCTGCCGAGGTCGCTGAAAGTCTCTATGGCCCTCAGACGCCGCCTTGCATCGTCGGAAATGGAAGTCATCGGCGGCACGATAAGGTAGCAGTAAGCCTTGCGGTTGCTGCGTCCGACACGACCCCTGAGCTGATGGAGGTCGCTCAGACCGAAATTCTGGGCCTGGTTGATGAGTATAGTATTGACATTGGGAATGTCGATGCCGTTTTCGATGATGGTGGTGCAGATCAGCACGTCATAGTCCCCGTCTATGAAATCGATCAGCCTCTTTTCCAGTTCCTCGCCGTCCATCTGGCCGTGGCCCACGCAGGTGCGGATGCCGGGACAGATGCGCCTTATTATATCTTCGACCGACAGTATGTCTTCAACCTTGTTGTGGATGAAGAATACCTGGCCGCCGCGGTCCACTTCGGTGCGGATTATGTCGCGGATGGTGTCTTCGTCGAAATCTATAAGTTCGGTGGATATCGGAATCCTGTTGGGGGGAGGGGTGCTGATGATCGAAAGGTCGCGGCTTCCGAGCAGCGAGAACTGCAGGGTGCGGGGGATGGGGGTTGCAGAGAGAGTCAGAGTGTCGACGTTGCTGCGCAGGCTGCGGAGTTTTTCCTTGGCCGAGACGCCGAACTTCTGCTCCTCGTCGACTATCAGCAGTCCCAGATCCTTGAAGTGCAGGTTCTTGTTGAGGATGCGGTGGGTTCCTATGAGTATGTCTATCTTGCCGGCGGCCAGCCGCTCACCGATCTCCTTCATCTGCTGTGCGTTTTTCTGCCGGCTGACATATTCTACATTGCAGGGGAAATCCTTCAGCCTGCCTCTGAAAGTCTGGTAATGCTGCAGCGCAAGGATGGTGGTAGGCACCAGCACAGCCACCTGCTTGCTGTCGGCGACAGCCTTGAAGGCGGCCCTCACCGCGATTTCGGTCTTTCCGAAGCCGACGTCGCCGCAGATGAGGCGGTCCATAGGGTGCGGGCTCTCCATATCTTCCTTGACGGCCACGGTAGCTTTCTGCTGGTCGGCGGTGTCCTCATACATAAATGAAGACTCGAGTTCCTGCTGCAGATATGTGTCGGGGCTGAAGGCGAAGCCCTTCGAGGCCATCCTTTCGCTGTACAGTTTTATAAGGTCCGCGGCAATGTCCTTCAGTTTGGACTTGGTCTTGTGCTTGAGAGTCTCCCAGGCCTTGGTGCCGAGCTTGTTGACCTTCGCCGGAGTGCCGTCGCCCGATTTGTATTTGCTGATGCGGTGGATGCCGTGGATAGACACGAAAATCACGTCCCCGTCCCTGTAGATGAGTTTCACGGCTTCCTGCACCTTGTCGCCGATGACGGTCTTGACAAGGCCGCCGAACTGCCCGATGCCGTGGTCGATGTGGACCACGTAGTCGCCGATGTTGAAACTCATCAGGTCGTTGATGGTCAGCCTCTCGGCCGGAGCCACCTCGCGGCGCACCTTTATCTTGTGGTAGCGTTCGAATATCTGATGGTCGGTGTAATAGCAGTTCCTGGACACGCAGTCCACATAGCCTTCGTGCAGCGACAGGTCCAGGAATGCAGGAGGGATCAGCGCCTGCGACGAAGAGAACTCCCGCAGCACCTGCTGCATACGGAAAACCTGGTTGGGATTGACCGAAAGGATGTTGACTTTATATCCCTGGCCCTGCTTCTCGGCTATGTCCCTCACAAGTATCTCGAAATTCTTGTTGAAGACAGGCTGCGGCAGAGACTTGACTTCCTGCGGCAGAAAATGCTTTTGGTATCCGGTGCAGCCGATCTGCTGCTCCACATAGTCGTTCTCCATCCAGATTATGGCCTTCGAGGGCAGCACTTCCTCTATTCCCACATAGTCCTTCTCCTCGAAGTTCTCATAAAGGTCGGGGCATATCTCCACCTGCTGCAGGCTGTCGGCGCTGCGCTGGCTGTCGACGTCGAAATGGGCGATGCTCTCCACCTCGTCGCCGAAGAAATCCACCCTGTAGGGACGGTTGTCGGCGAAAGAGAAAATATCTATGATGGAGCCGCGCAGCGCAAACTCTCCGGGCCTGGTGACGAAATCCGCCTTGGTGAAACCGATGCCCTGCAGCAGTTCCTTGAGGATTTCGTGGCCGATGCGCTGGCCGACGCCTATTGAGAGCACATTGTCCCTGGTGGTCTTTTTCCTGAGCACCTTCTCCCTCAGGGATTCGAGGTAGCACACGACGACGGTCTGCTCGCGGCCGGCCTTGCGGTCGCGCAGCTGCGGCGTCACATCCACCGTGCGGCAGTCTTCCAGCAGCTGCGGCAGGTCGTCGGCCGGCGTCTTGCTGAAAAAGTTCTCGATGGCCGTCAGGGCAGCCGTACGCTGCACCTTCTCCGACACTCCCTTGAGCGATTCTTTCGAATTCTTACCACCTGAAACGGGCAGGAAAAATACAGATTCGTCGCTGAAGAAATTGTAAATGTCACTTGAGAAGAACAGCGCCTGCTTCTTGGTTTCCATCACTACCAGGTGCAAGGCTTTGTTTTTAAGCTGCTTGGCTATTTTTGAAAAATAAACGGCCTTCGCCGAAACCGTACCACGCACAGTTTCGAGATTGACGTAGGCATTTGCCTGAGAAAAAGTGTTCTGACCCTCGGTCATTTGGCCGCGAAGATATAAAAATTATTATATTTGCGTTTCATAGCCGCATTATGAACATTTTAATAGATATCGGTAACACTTCCTGCAAGGTAGCATTCTGTCCCGCCCATCCGAGCGAGCGTCTGGCCGGAGCCGACGTGATGCGTTTCTCCACGCAGAAGGAAACCATATCTTATGTGCGCAAGCGTATGGCCCGCCGCAAAGCCGACACCATAGTGCTGAGCAATGTGCGCAGCCGCAGCGTCTACCTCGAGAAAATGCTCGAACGTATGTGCAGCCGCTTCGTCAATTTCGACGAAGACTTCGTCGCCGAACTGCTGAAGAGCAAGGCTCCCGCCCCCGCCGATCCCCTGACCGTCCTGGCCCATATGCCCCTCGGTATGGGAGCGGACCGTATGGCCGCCATCTTCGGAGCCGAGGTCCTCTACCCGCTGCAAGACAAGCTGGTGTTCGATTTCGGCACCGCCACGACAGTGGAGTTCATCGATGCGGCCCGCGCCGCAGACGATCCGTCGGTGGTCTACCCCTACTACCGGGGCGGCTCCATATCGCTGGGCCTGCGCACCCGCTACCGCGCCTTGAGCCATTATACCGCCAAGATTCCCTACCTCAATCCCGACGATTTTCTCGACAGCCACGACATCCGCAACATAGACTGCATAGGCTACGACCTGGACACCGCCCTGGCGGCCGGAAATATTCTCGGCATAGTGTTTGAGATAAAGGGCTACGTCGCAGCTCATCCACACCGCAAGCTGATCCTCACGGGAGGCAATTCAGCCCGCTTCGCGGAAGGTCTGGACGGACGTGCGACGGTGGAGCAGGACCTGGTCCTGATAGGCTTGGAGGCGATTATAGAATTGTTATGAAAAAGAAGATGAAAAAGCTTTTCATATATGCCGCAGTCCTTCTGCTGTCACTTCCGGTGGCGGCTCAGGAAGCCTACTCTGCCTACTCTCCCTATTCTCTTTTCGGAATAGGCCAGATTGAATCGGTAGGAGACCAGAACACCGCTGCTATGGGAGGAATCGGAGTCGGCCTGCGCGACCCCAGCCTCATCAACCTCCTCAATCCCGCAGCTGTGACTGCCCGCGAGGAAAACGCCTTTATGCTTGATTTCGGCGTGAAGCAGTCAAACGTGATCTTTACCGGTGCGGACGCCGAGGGCAAGCTGGCCCGCAGCGCCAAGAACCTGTTCAACATAGACCACGTGGTCGCATCTTTCCCCATCTTCAAGCATTCCGCCTTCAAGGTGGGAATTATGCCTTACAGCAACACCGGCTATGCCTTCACCTTCCACGAATATAAGGACGAAGTGCTCGCCAACCTCGGTGACGTGCAGTATTTCCGCAGCGGCCAGGGCGGCATCAACCAGCTCTTCGCCGGAGCCGGCGTAACCCTCTTCGACCGTCTGAGCCTCGGCGCGGACGCTATCTTCTATCTGGGTACCATCAAGCGCAGCACCAGCACCTATTTCAACACCAACGAGAACCAGCGCACGGCCACCCGCACCTGGAAGGCTGTTCCCCGCGGCTTTTCAGCCAAACTCGGCCTGCAGTACGAGCAGCCGCTCGGCAATAACCTGAGTCTGACGGTCGGAGCCACCTACAAGCTGGGTTCAACCCTCAAGGGTGATTACAGCGATATGGCATACGCCACCGGCGGCAACTATACCGACACCACCATCAACAACAGCTACACCGTGAAGTATTCGATACCGCAGGAAATAGCCGCAGGCTTCACCCTGCGCAAGAGCGATTCCTGGATGTTCGGTTTCGACTACACCCGCCAGGACTGGACCAAGAGCGTTTTCGATCCCACCCCGGGCGTCAACTTCTCGACGGGAGTCACCCAGTCGTTCAACGCCGGCATCGAGTACATCCCCAACAGATATGACGTGCGTTATTACTTCCGCACCGTAACATACCGCCTCGGAGCTTATCACAAGACACAATATATAATGATAGACGGTCACCAGGTCACGACCAACGGCATCACGGTAGGTTTCGCACTGCCCGTCTACAACCGCCGCACCTCCGTTTCGGTCGCCGTGGATGTCGGAGAGACTTCGCTTGCAGGAGTCAAAGACCTCACCGCCCCCGGCAACGTACGTGAGCGTTTCGTGAAAATCTCGATGGGCCTCAACCTCTACGACCTGTGGTTCCAGAAAGTTTTGTACAACTGATACTATTTTATAAATTTGCTAAATAACCATAAAGACGATGAAAAAGTTAGCTACATTAATCCTGACACTGGTTGCAGTTCTTCCTGCTTTTGCCCAGGGCAAGTACGGAAGCGGACAGGACAGTGTTGATTGCGTAACGAATCTTAACTACTACAGGCAATATCTCCAGCAGAACGATATGGCAGACGCCATCACTCCCTGGAGGAAGGCCATTGCCAAATGCCCGCCTTCTGCAAGCCAGAATATGTTTATCGACGGCTGCCGCCTTATGCGTTGGGCTTACACCCAGGCTAAGGACGCTACCCGCAGGGCCGAGATCCTCGACTCCCTCGTAAATCTTTACGATGTCCGCGCACAGGCATATCCCAAGAATGCCGTGACCGCAATGAACAACAAGGCGATCGATATGATCAACTACAAATGGAAAAGCAACGAGCCCGACGTGTTCTTCGCTGAACTGAAGAAGATCGTCGACAAGGTCGGAGCCAAGAGCTCTCCTATGGTTCTTGCCAACTTTATGCAGTCAGGTGTAGACCTCTACAAGAACGGTCTGCTCGACGCTGAGAGCCTTATGAACACTTACACCGACATCGCCGGCTATGTTGACGCAGCCCTTGCAGAGAATGCAGACGGTCAGATGGTAGGTGCAAAGCAGGACATCGAGAACAAGCTCGGTGAGTCAGGCGTTGCATCTTGCGACAACCTCGTAGGCCTCTTCACCCCCCGTTATCAGGCCAACCCTGACGACAAGGCCACCCTCAACACCATCGTGAAACTCCTCGGCAACAGCGAGTGCCTCGACAGCGACCTTTACCTCGCAGCAGTTGAGAAGCTGCACGGTATGGAGCCTTCTGCCAACACAGCTTATTACCTCTACAAGCTCTATTCATCACGCGACCAGAACGACGAGGCTGCAGCCACACTGGTTGACGCCATCGAGCGTTGCGGCGACGACTTGAACAAAGCTGCCGACTACTGCTTCGAGCTCGGCTCATTCTACTTCAAGAAACAGCAGAAATATGCAGAGGCCGCCAGCGCCGCCAAGAAGGCCATCGACCTCAATCCGAAGCTCGCCGGCAAATGCTACCTGCTTCTCGGCACTATCTGGGCCAGCGCCCCTTGCGGCGGCAACGAGCTTGAGAAACGCGCCAAATACTGGGTTGCAGTTGACTTTATGACAAAGGCCCGCGAAGCTGACGCAAGCCTTGCCGAAGATGCCAACGAGCTCGCAGGCCAGTACCGCAGATATTTCCCTCAGCAGGCCGACGCCTTTATGTATGACGTCCAGGACGGCAACAGCTACACCGTCTCTTGCTCAGGTATGCGTGAAAGCACAACAGTCCGTACTCTCAAATAATTGAAAAGGACTGCCCTCATAATCCTTGTCATCGGTGCCCTTGCTTCGTGCAAAGGCACCGATGTTGATAATCCGCCCATCGATTTCACGGTTGTCCCCGTGCAGACGGTGGAGGGGATGGTTGCACGCCGCTATCAGCGGGACAACCTCACCTATGATATGCGCGCCGCAAAGATGGAGCGCTTCGACTATAAGGACGCAGACGGCAATATGCAGGCCTACGAACTTTACAGCGGAGGTTTCGAAGTGCTCGGATATACGGCCGACGGGCTGCTCGAGACGCAGCTCAATTCCGACGGGGCCCGTCACACCACCCTCGCCGGACAGGAACAGTGGCTTGCCTTCGGCAATGTCCACATCCAGAACCACACGAAAGGCGAACACACCCTGACCGACACTATCTACTGGGACCGTGACGCCAAAAAGATCTACACCGATTGTTATATAGAGATGTATTCTCCCCAGGGCCTGATGCAGGGCTATGGAATGGAGTCCGACGAAAAAGCCGAGAACGCCATCATCCGCCACCCCTTCGACTCTTACGGCATCGACCGCGACAGCACCTGGTTTTATTTTGACAGCGTTAATTTTGTCGGTCCGCTGCAACGTTTTTAACGAAAGAAGCATCTAAATAGAGTATTTTTGTTTACTTTTGCGTCCTTGTGTGTGGTATGATCGCCGCAAATAGGCTCATAAGCCGCTGTAAATGAAAATATTAAAACTTAAACTTAACTAAATAGATGGCTGTACTTGAAAACATCCGTGTAAAGCTCGGAGTGTTCATAACAATCCTTATAGCGCTCTCGCTATTGTCGTTTATTATCGACCCTTCAACCCTTTCGACCACTTTCCAGAGAATGTCCGCCGACAACAAGGTCGGTTCGATGAACGGAAAGACAATCACTTATCAGGAATACTACACCGCCGTTGAGCAGAACAAGAACCTAATGGAGATGCTCTACGGCCAGAGCCTTTCATCAGAAGAGCAGCTCTCACAGGTGCGCGACTACACTTGGCAGAACTATTTCGACCGCTACGTGTTCGAGCCCAAGGCTGCTGACGCAGGCCTGGCAGTAGGCGACCAGGAGATGTACGACCTCACCCAGGGCACCAACATCTCTCCGGTCCTCACTTCACAGACCACTTTCCTCGACGAGAACGGCAACTTCAGCCGCGAGGCCCTGTCGCAGTTCATCCAGAACATCGACTATGACGCCACCGGTTCATACGCCGCTTACTGGGACTATCTCCGCGACCAGATCTACAAGCAGCAGCTCTACGGCAAGTATGACGCACTGCTTTACAACAGCTCGATATTCAACAAGCTGCAGAGCGACCTCGCCATCGAGGCCAACAACCTTACAAGCGACGTGGATTTCGTGATGGTTACTGTAGGTTTCGCAGACGACAGCCTGCTCAACGTCACTGACAACGAAATCAAGCAATACTATAATAAACATAAGGAGCAGCTCAAGCAGACTGCCAACCGCGACATCGAATACGTGATGTTCGAGGTTGTTCCTTCACAGGAAGACATCGACACCCAGAGGGCTGAGTTCGAAACCCTCGTCGCCGAGTTCGCAGACGCCGAGAACCCCCGCAACTTCATCTCCCTGAATTCAGACAGCCGCTGGAGCGAGGTCTATGTCGGCAAGGATGACATCCCCGTTGCTTTCCAGGACTATGCCTTCCCTGCCAGGGGAGTCACCGTAGGCCCTGTAAGCGAAATTCTTCAGGAAGGCACCGTCCTTTCGGCAGTCCGCGTAGCAGACCGCAAGGTTATGCCTGACTCTATATATGTATGGTATGAACTCTTCGACCCGGACAATGCTGCCAAGGCTGACTCTGTAGCCGCCGTCATCAACGCCGGCCGCAGCTATGACGACCTGCGCGAGATGGGCTGGCTGACCCAGGCCTTCAACGAAGCCAACAACTTCAACGAGTTCAATGCCGCTTTCGACCTGCCTGTAGGCAAGGCTGTCGCAGTGCGCCTGTCTTCACTCCAGGCAATCGCCGTGCTCAAGGTCACCGACCGCACCAAGCCGGGCGAGCGTGTAAAGCTGGCTACCCTCACCAAGAACATTACAGCGAGCGACGATACCTATCGTGATTATCTGATGAAGGCTACCGCGCTTGCCGACAAGGCTGACGGCAAATACGACAACTTCACCGCCGCAGTCAGGGAGGACGACCTCCCCGTCACTCCGGCAACCCGCATAACAGAGGGTACCCGCCGCATAGGTACAGTCGACAATGCCCGCGAAGTAGTTTCCTGGGCCTTCGACGCCAAGGAGGGTCAGGTGAGCGACGTGATTACCGTCGACAACAAGTATTACTTCGTAGCGGCCCTGACAAAGGCCCGCAAGGAGGGCTATGTGCCGATCAACGAAGTAAGCACCGATATATATAATGAGCTTGCCCTCGAGAAGCGGCTGCAGATCGCGGCTGACGACGTCAAGGCCAAGACCCAGGGTCTGGCTACTCTCGAGCAGATGGCGGATGCCCTCGGCACGACCGTAAGCCACCAGAGCGGAGTTTCGTTCGGCTCTACCGGCGGCGGTCTCGACCCGAGCTTCATCGGCGCAGTGTCTGTTGCTCCCAAAGGCAAGATATGCGGTCCCGTCAAAGGTCAGATCGGCGTCTATCTGTTCCAGGTGCTCGACAGCGAGGCCGGTGCATACTACACCGAGGAAGATATCGCTATGCGCACTTCACAGGAGGCTCAGTACCGCCAGCAGTTCCTCAGCTCAGTGATTTCCGAGGAAGCCGGGCTGAAAGACAACCGTGCAAGATTTTATTAATGAACATAGTTATTAACAAAAATATTTTGTTGTAAAAAAATTAATATTTATATTTGAGGCAATTTACTGGCATTATTGTTTAACCAAATACAAACACTTAACAATTTTTTTATGAAAAAGATTATTTATTCATTGGTGGCGATGCTATTTATGGGTGGCATCATCACTTCTTGTATTCCCAACACCGAGCCCCAGGGTGTTACTGAGATGAGACTGGCTCACGCCCGTTATCTCGACGCTCTGGCCAATCTGGTAAAGGCTAATGAAGCTGTTGCAGCTGCTGACGCTGCTTTCATCCAGGCTAAAGCTGCTGTAAAGCAGGCTGCTGCTAGAGAAAAAACTGCTGACGCTGTTGCTAAAGAAATCGCTAACGCAATCGCTCAGGCAGACGCCGACAGGCAGATTGCCAATATCCTTGATGGTATGGAGAAAGACAGACTCGACAATCAGGCTGCTCTTCTTGCATCACAGGCCGCTTTGGCACAGGCTCAGAAAGACCTCGAGGACGCTCTCGCAGCTATCGAGATCGAGAAGCTCGCTATGTCAGACGAAGAGGCTGCAGCTCTCGCAGCTATCAAAGCCAACTATGACAAGGCAGCTAATGACCTGAAAGCCTGGTATAACACCTATCTGTATGATATGGATGGTCTGTACTATCAGTATTACACACTCTTACAGAAGCTTATTGGCGAGGCTACTGGATGGGGTAATGATGATCTCTATGAGTATCTTTACGACGAGCTTGGTCTTAACATTGGCTACAAGGACAATCAGGATGACTGGCTCCAGGAGAGACTCTTGATCGACGAATATGAGCTCGCTTCAAAGAAAGCTGAAGCTGAATTCTGGAAGGGCCTTATGAACGATATGGAGTTCGACTATCTTGCTGAAGCTCAGGCTTACGAAGATGAGGCTGAAGCAATGGCTCCCCTCTTCGCTGACGTTCTCCGTGACTCAGTTCTCTTCGAGAATGAATATGGCACTGCCCGTGACCGCGCTATCAACGCAGCCAACGATGCTTACGATGAGGCTATCGGCGCACCGAAAGAGGCTTATGATAAAGCTGTCAAAGCTATCAAGGATGCCAACAAGAAATGGAAAGATCAGGTAAACGAGCTTGCTGATGCTGACATCGACAATCCTGCAAAGAAATGGACTGCAAAGAAAGTCGGCTATAGCTTCAAAGGTAAATATGCTCTTCCTGAGCACGTAGCAGGTGACGTTGTTGACCTCTATGAAACTCAGGCCGGCATCAACGGTTTTGCACAGAACGTTAAGTTCATCAAGACCGCAGGCAAACCCGATTCATTGAAAGTTGTTATCGAAGCTGCTAAAGATTCAGCTGCTTATGCAACCATCGTTGATACTGTTTGGAACGGTAACCAGGCTACTGAGAAACTTCTCAAGATGAAGACCGGTCTGAATTCAGTATACGAAGACTTCAGCCGTGCATATCTGTATGACCTCGACGCTGAAGGCATCAAAGCTGACAAGGCTATCCTCGAGGCTTATGCAAAGAAAGTGAAAGGCGAATATGACAGCCTTCTCGCTATTCTCCAGAAAGCTCCCAAAGGCAATGGTAAGAAACTCGTAGACGCTTGGGCAAAGAAAGTTGAAAATGCTGAAAAAGACATCAAAGCTCTTGCCGACAAGGTTAAAGAATACACCAACTACGCTGGAGATCCCAAGTTCGACATCTACAATTGGGATGATAAGGTTCTCGGTTCTCAGGATGGTCCGAGGTTGTATAGGTACTACTATGTTAAGCCTCGTCAGATTTCTCAGGCTACTGATGATGCCAATCACTTCATCCTTGACGATGTTCCTGCTGGTTCAGAGTGGTTTGATGTAGACCCTGCAACTCCTCTTTCAATTGCTCCTACCAAAGCTGACTCTACCCTCGTATTCAACGCAATTGTTGATTACTTCAAGGCTGTCGCTTCAATCAACGAGAAAGCCGTTCCTTACCTCAAGTTCATTGCTGCCGTTGGTACTGGTAACTTCAAAGTTGACTCTGTAAGGGCTGACAAGCTCGAGTTCGAAGGTATGCGTATGAAGAAGACCAACGCTTATCTTGATGGTATTGGAATCCACAGAGCTGCCGCTTATGACAATAAGGGCATTATGGATCCCGGTGTTCCTCCGACTGATGCATCTAACTATGTTGACGCTTTCAGCAACCTGCTTCAGCTCTTCTTCCACTATACTGAAGGTGATCCCGCTGCATTGTCTACCGGTCTTCTTCCTTCACCTATCTACAAGGTTAACGATGACGACTATTCAGCCACTACTTCAGGTGTAGCAGATTATGTTCAGTATGTTAAGGACTTCAAGGCCGACAACACTGCTGAGAATCTTGATGGCTTCCAGAAAGCTTTCGATGCTTACACTGCAGCTGACTTCAAGAAATACACTCAGATGTCTGACGAAGGCAAGGCTGTTGCCAACTGGATGGACGCCAATGAGAAATACTTCGGCGTAGACGGCTTCGCTGGTTTCGGTGAGAAAGTATTCTTCGTATACGAGACCTTCACTGAGCCTACTCCTGTAGCTGTATTCCAGGGTATTCCTACCTACACTGTAGATCCTAAGAAGGGTGTTACCGGAATCGGTCGCGTTGACGTTGTTAATCCTTGGACTTATCAGTACGAATTCGTAGCTGAGACTATCGAGGCTAACATCGCCAAGGAAAATGACGGTACTACTTATCAGGCTTATGACTACGTTGATTTCGCCAACGATATGGTTATGAAGTCTAAGGTATTCGAACTTCTCGAAGCTGATTATCTCGTAGCTCTTGCAAACGGTGAGAAATCAGTAAGCGAAATCTGGGAAGCTCTCGGCGAAGTTCTCGCACAGGTTAAGGCCGATATGGACGCTGTATTCGAGTCAACTGCCAAGTCACAGGCTGCTAACGACGCTCTCGCTGCTAAGTTCAATGAGGCTCTCAACGCCTACAGGGCTGCTACCAAGGACGTTAAGGATACCCGCGACGCTGCAATCAAGGCTGCAAAAGACGCTTACGATGCAGCTAAGAAAGAAATCCTTGATCCTATCTCAGCTAAGTATGTTGAACTCCGCAACAAGTACAACGACCTGATGAATCTTGCTGACGGTCTCCGCGGTGCATACGCTGCTCTCTGGGCAGGTGGTGCTGCTGACGTAGACGCTCTTATGGCATACCTCAACGACAAGTATGAGAAAGCTCTTGTGGCAGCTGATGATATCGAAGATGAGATTGCTACACTCAAGTATCTTGCCGGTATGATCGAAATCGAGGATCCTACCCTTGATGAGATTATGGAAACCATCCAGCTCGTTGAAGAAATCCTTGCCGAAATGGATTGGGATGAGTACTACGACCTCGAGTTCTGGTATGAATACTGGAAAGCTGCTTACGAGGCTGCAGTTGCAAGATTTGCTGAATAATTAGACTCAATACATCGAAGAATAAAAACAACGATATGTTGAAAAAACTAAGCATATTACTATTGACGATCCTTATGGTTGTGCCAGCAATGGCACAACCCGAGGAGAGTTGCGAGTGTATGTTTGCCCCTCGTGCCGGTCAGTGGGAATTTGATCTCGTCCTCGGACAGAATCAGTTCTTCGGCAACGAACGTGACCTGAGTATGACTCTGCTGCCGAACAGCTATGGTCAGCCCCTTGGCTCAACCATCGGCTCTTCAGTAGCTGAGGACCAGGACTTCATGATCACTGATCTGACACAAACAATTAACATTGGTTTCCTGAATACCAACAATCTGGCTAATATGATTGGCATACAGGCCCGTTACTTTATCACCAATAGGCTTGATATTAACTTTATGGGTTCGTACAACGTCAATCTGCAGCCTAGTAAGAATTTCATCGAGGGAACGATTTTCGGTCTAACAGAATCTGCTCCTGTTCCTGCAGCAACAGAGCCTGTGATCGGACTTCTGCCGAGTGATAATTACACTGTCGGTGACATTTTCGCACACAAGTCAATTCTTGCTTCTGTGCAGAATTCAGCCATCGGTCAGCTTGGTATGAATTACTACTTCAATACTCCCAACGAGCGAATCAATCCTTACATTGGTATTTACGGCCAGGTTAAATGGGCACGTATCAGCGCTATGTATCCCGCATATACCGGACAGACCGTAGGTGTTCCGGTTTATGGCGCAGCTGACCCCTTCGTAACATCAACAGATTTCACAAACATTGATGTTGTGGACATTGCTACTTTCCGCGAGTTCGGAAGGGCAGGTCAGATGCTGGGATTCGGCGGTGGTATCGATTTCGGTGTTCAGTACTCTTTGATGCCGGGTCTTATCCTGGGCATTGAGTTCTCACCGGTTCTTTACCAGTATACGCTTATGCACTTGCAGATTAACGGACAAACTCCTTACTACGCAGATAACCACAACGTATCCGTTTTCAAGTATCCGCAACTTAAACTCGGATTCCGTTTCTAGGCTTTGCGCATAGAAAATATGAGAAGCCGGCTGCAACACAGCCGGCTTTTTATTTTATATATTTGCGGCCCGGTTTCAAGGCGCCTGAAGTGGCGCAATTATTGCGGCAGAATATCCTTGATGCGCTTTTTTGTGAAAATATCGCTATTGCTCCTGACCCTTACGGCAGGGGTTTTCCCGGCAGCTGCCCAGAAGGCTGTCCTGTCGGGCTATGTCAAAGAAGCGTCCAGCGGCGAGCCACTCATCGGTGCCGTCGTCTTCACAGAAGATCTGAGCGCCGGAGTTTCCACCAACAACTTCGGCTTCTACTCCCTTCAAGTCGACCGCAAGGCCCAGGTCATCAAGTGTTCCTATGCCGGCTATGTTACAGCTGAAATAACCATCAATCCGTCAGGCCCGGTAAAGCACGATTTCGCCCTCGAGGAGGACCGGCAGGTGCTTGAAGCCGCCAAAGTCTTCTCCAAGAGCAAAAGAGAGCAGCTTACGCTGCCGCAGCTAGGCAAGGAGACAGTCACCGGCGACATTATCCGCAAGCTCCCGGCATTGATGGGAGAGGCAGACGTTATCAGAGTCATACAGATGATGCCCGGAGTGCAGACCCCGTCAGAGGGCTCCACGGGCTTCAGCGTCCGCGGCGGCGGCATCGACCAGAATCTGGTGCTGATGGACGGCGCTCCGCTCTACAATTCCGGCCATTTCCTCGGCTTTATGTCGATGTTCAACGGCGATGCGGTCAAGAATGCGCAGTTGTACAAGGGTGACTTCCCAGTGTCCTTCGGCGGCAGGCTTTCATCGGTGCTGGACGTTGCCACCCGCGACGGCAACAACAGCCAGTTCAAGGGCAATCTGTCAATCGGCCTGATTACTTCCCGCTTCGAGCTGGAAGGGCCCATAGTCAAGGATAAACTGTCCTTTATGGTGGCAGGACGCAGGACCTATATGGATCTTTTCCTGCCGCTGTTCGGCGACAGCGTGCCGAAGAACACCCAGATGTTCTTCTATGACCTCAACGGCAAGCTCAGCTGGGTGGCAGGGCCCCGCGACAGGGTTTATCTGAGCGCCTTCAGCGGCCGGGACGTC